>OGPZ01000235.1_pt1 | contig 51904 bp, 47 predicted proteins | sample 1553111 | NCBI WGS metagenome assembly OGPZ01 (sample SAMEA2579968, study PRJEB22360) | human gut metagenome
TTAGGTGTGAGGGTTTCCCAGCCGGTTTCTTCCCGCCGACCTGTGCCATGTTTGGACGTCCGCCGCCGCCACCGCCGACGATAGAAGCAATTGCTTTGATCAGGTTGCCTGCATGAGCACCTTTCTTCATTGCTTCGTCTGTTGCCATAGCAAGAAGGCTTACTTTCCCATCTTTATCTGAAGCAAGAACAACAACGCCTTCACCAAGCTTTTCTTTCATCTGGTCACCGAGATTACGAAGACCATTCATATCTACATCAGGAACTTGCATTGCAAGGACTTTTACTCCCTTGACTTCCTGAATCTGACTGTCTACATCACCAACCGCTTCATTGGCAAGTTTGGCTTTTAACTTCTCGTTTTCACTCTGAGCTGCTTTTAATTCATCCTGTAAAGAAAGAATCTTTTTAACTAATTTTTCCGGCTCTGTCTTTGCTGCTTTTGCCGCATCGTCAAGATTCTTTTCTACCTGTGCATAATGCTGCATCAGACCTTCTCCGGTCAATGCTTCGATACGGCGAACACCGGCTGCGACACCGCTTTCTGAAATGATCTTAAAGTAAGATATGCTTCCTGTGCTTGCTACATGCGTACCACCACAAAGCTCTACGCTAAAGTCACCCATTTTAACAACACGGACTTTATCGCCATATTTTTCACCAAACAATGCCATTGCACCTGTCTTTTTAGCTTCATCGATCGTCATTTCTTCCGTTACGACTTTCAGATCTTTTGCAATCTCTTCATTAACAATCTTTTCTACCTTTGCAATTTCTTCTTCTGTCATAGCAGAGAAATGAGAAAAGTCAAAACGAAGACGTTTTGCATCGACATAAGATCCCTTCTGCTCAACATGCGAACCTACAACATTACGAAGTGCTTTCTGAAGTAAATGTGTCGCACTATGATTCTTTCCTGTAGAAAGACGATTCATACTGTCTACTTTCAATGTCACAACATCAGATACTTTAAACATACCGGAAACGACTTTTCCGACATGGCCGATTCTGCCACCCTGTAAATGGATCGTATCTTTGACTTCAAAGACATTATCGCCTTCTTCGATCGTTCCGATATCGCCCTGCTGGCCACCCATTGTTCCATAAAATGGTGTCTCATCTACGATGATCGTACCGGTCTGACCATCTGTTAATGCAGAAACAACTTCATCTTCTGTAGTCAGTACAGAAATCTTAGAATCATGTATCAAACGATCATAACCGACAAATTTACTTGTGATTGCCGGATCGATCTGCTGGTATACCGTTTCTTCTGCACCCATGTAGTTTGTTGTCTTACGTGCTCCACGAGCCTTTGCTTTCTGCTCCTGCATTGCTTTTTCAAAGCCTTCTTTATCGACAGTATCTCCCTTTTCTTCTAAGATCTCAATGGTAAGATCAAGAGGGAAACCATAGGTATCATATAACTTAAATGCATTTTCGCCGGAAAGTTCTTTCTTTCCTTCTTTTGCAAGTTCTTCCTGCATCTGGTATAAGATGCTGAGTCCCTGATCAATCGTCTTGTCAAACTTGCTTTCTTCCTGGCTTAATACCTGTACGATAAAATCTTTCTTTTCTTCTAATTCTTTGTATCCGTCTTTTGACTCTGCAATGACGGTCTGTGCAAGTTCTGCCATAAAAGACTTCTTGATGCCAAGCTTGCGTCCGTGACGGACAGCACGACGGATCAGACGACGAAGAACATATCCACGTCCTTCGTTATTTGGCATAATACCATCTGAGATCATAAAAGTTGACGAACGGATATGATCTGTGATCAGACGGATCGAAACATCTTTTGCCTCATCTTCCTGATAAGCTACACCGGCAAGGCTGCAAATCTTATCACGGATTGCCTTCATTGTATCGATATCATAAACAGAATCTACATCCTGTACAACAACGGCAAGACGCTCTAAGCCCATTCCGGTATCAATATTTTTATGCTCAAGCTCAGTATAGTTACCTTTACCATCACCATCAAACTGTGTAAATACGTTATTCCAGATTTCCATGAAACGGTCACACTCACAGCCGACTTTACAATCCGGTTTACCGCAGCCATACTTCTCACCACGGTCATAATAGATTTCACTGCAAGGACCGCAAGGACCTGCACCATGCTCCCAGAAGTTATCACATTCACCGTTTTCATCACGATAGAAACGTGTAATCTTCTCACCCGGAACACCAATCTCTTTTGTCCAGATATCATATGCCTCATCATCTTCTCCGTAAATTGACGGATACAGACGATCCGGATCCATTCCTAATGTCTTTGTTAAAAATTCCCATGACCACGCCAGTGCTTCATGCTTGAAGTAATCACCAAAAGAGAAGTTACCGAGCATCTCAAAGAAAGTAAGATGACGGGCTGTTTTACCAACATTTTCTATATCACCGGTACGTACACATTTCTGACAGGTTGTCACACGTCTGCGTGGCGGAATCTCCTGTCCCGTAAAATATGGCTTTAATGGTGCCATACCTGCATTGATCAATAATAAACTGTTATCATTATGTGGCACAAGAGAAAAACTCTTCATTGCCAAATGTCCTTTGCTTTCAAAGAACTCCAAGTATTTTCTACGGAGTTCGTTTACACCGTATTTTTCCATTGCATTATCTCCTTTTCTACTGCAAATCATTCAATTATTAATTATATGGTATGCATAAATGGATGTCAATACTGACGGTCAGACGATCCTTTGTGCTTTTCTTTTATCTTTGGCGATCTGTGCTTTCAGATCATCTAATGTTGCAAATTTCATCTCCGGTCTTATAAATTCATAAAACTCCACCTGAATTTCTTTTCCATAGATATCTTTCTCAAAATCCAGAATGCAGGTTTCTATTCCTGTAGCAAATGAACCAACAGTCGGTTTATTTCCCACATTTGTAACACCTGCATATACTTTTGTGCCACAATGCACTTTTGTCGCATATACTCCAAACGGCGGAAGTTTTTTCCCTTTTGGTGCAAGCAGATTTGCTGTCGGAAAACCGATCGTTCTCCCAAGTGCTTCTCCATGACACACTGTACCCTGTACAAAGAAAGGACGTTCTAACAGTTCATTGACTTTTCTCATATTTCCCTGATCCATTAAAGCGCGTACTCTGGTACTGCTGATCACCTGACCATCATCATATAGTTTTGGAACTGTGACCAGCTCGTATCCATACTTTTTTTGGAAACGTTCTAATGTATGAATATCGCCGCCACGGTCTTTTCCAAAATGAAAATCCTTTCCGACGCAGATATGCTTTGCGTCCATTTTTTTGACCAGGATTTCTTCTACAAACTCTTCCGGCGACATGTGTTTTGTTGTTTCATTAAAAGGAAATACGACTTCTCTTTGAATGCCAATCTCTTCTAATACACGATTCTTTTCTTCCTGTGTATACAGTTTAGGGATTTCTGTATTCATTGCAAAAGTAAAAACCGTTGGAATATACGATTTATTTTTCTGGATCTCATGTAACAAAAAACGATGTCCTCTGTGTACACCATCAAATTTTCCTAAGGATACACTGCTGTTTTGCAATTGAAAATCTAATCCATTGATAATTTCCATTCTATCTGTTCCCTCCATGTCCTTTTACAAGACATCTTTAAAACATTTTCACAACATGATATTCTCTGCCTTTTTTCTGATAAATGGCACGAAACTGTCCATTTTCATCATAAATACGATATCGTTCCTGTACTTCTTTACGGGTAGCTTCTACTGCCTTTTGAAGTTCTTCGTTATCTTTTATAAAAGGTTTTAACTGTTTGTCATATAATTGATTGCCATTTGCAAGATAATGTTCCATACCGCTTTCTATCTGCATGGCAGGATATTGTAAAAACATCCGGTCGATCGGAATCATTTTTTTTGCAAGCTGATTCGAATCTTCTTTTGCAAGATGTTCAATCTCATCTAAGGTTATTGCATCTTCAATACAAAAGCGTTCCACGCGTGTGCGTATCAGGTTTTCCATCGCCGCACCTGTTCCTAACTTCATGCCAATATCATGGCACAGAGTGCGGATATATGTGCCTTTTGAGCAGGTTACTTCCATCGAAAAAATCTGTTCTTCTAAATTCACCTGTAAAATCTTTATCTTAGAGATCGTTACAGGTCTTGCTTTGCGTTCTACTTCTTTGCCTTCTCTTGCAAGCTCATATAGCTTTTTACCATTTACTTTTAATGCAGAATACATCGGTGGTGTCTGCATGATCTCACCTTCAAAAGAAGCAACAGCCTGATAAATCTCTTCAACTGTAATATTTTTAACGGTACGTTCCTCAAGAATCTTACCGGTTGTATCCTGTGTATCCGTAATCACACCCAGACGGCATACTGCCTGATAAGTTTTATCTTTATTGGTCAGAAGCTCGCATATTTTTGTTGCTTTCCCACAGCATACAGGCAGGACACCGGTTGCTGCCGGATCAAGTGTTCCGGTATGTCCGATCTTTTTTTGCCCTAATATACCGCGAAGCTTAGCAACCACATCATGCGAAGTATAGCCTGCTTCTTTATATACGTTTAAAATACCATCCATTGCATTGGTTCCTTCCTTTTATTTCATCTGAAACGCAAGCTGTTCTGTTAAATTATTGATCACATCATGAATAGATCCAAGCATTGTACAGCCTGCTGCTTTAACATGGCCTCCGCCATTAAAATAAGATGCTACTTTTCCTACATCGACATAATCATTCGAGCGCATACTGACTTTGTAGCATTGTTCATCGGTTTCATGAAGCAGGATCGCTACTTCGATTCCTTTTGTAATACGAAGCTGATCTACGATTCCCTCGATATCCTCTGTCTTTGCACCATAAAACTCCATCATTCTTCTTGTGATCGTCGCAACGATACACTTTCCATCAAAAACACGCATACTCGCAAGCAGGGTACGCCCAAGAAGCTGTGCCTGCGTATAGGTTCTTTCATAAAAACATTTGTCAATGTAATTCCAGAACGGAATTCCTTTCTCCATCAAAGTACCGGCAATCTCCATTGTCTTTTTTGATGTATTGGAATAACGGAACACACCGGAATCAAAAATAATTCCTATGTATAAGGCCTCCGCAATCGCAAAGTCTATATCTTCATCTGCCATCAGACCATATAATACTTCGCACGCAGAGCTTGCATCCGGCTCAATAAAATTATGTCCGGCATAACTTCTGTTACTGATATGATGATCGACACACATTGTCATTTTCGCACGAAAGAAATTCTTTTGTGCTTCTCCTAAACGATCTGGCGAACTTGTATCCAATGCCAGAAAAAGATCATATTGTTTATCTGTTATGGTATGCGAAATAATCGCATTATCTTTGTCCATAAAAGCAAATGTTTCAGGTGTATTTTCAAGATAAACTTCTATATTCTTTTCCGGGTAAATGTTATGCAGATAGTGATATGCCGCTATACATGCACCCACACAGTCACCATCCGGTCGGATATGTCCTGCGATCAGAATATCATTTGCCTCTTCGGATAAAATTCTTAATTCATTCATATCTAAGCACTCCTCCTATTGATACAAAGGACGGAAGATCTTTTGATCCTATATCCTTTCTTTCCTCAAAAACAGCGTAATGAAACCTTTTCATTACGCCGTTGCAATTTCATCAGAGGCACGGTATCAAAAGCCCCTTTTCATACCCTAATCCTCTTTTTCTTTCATTTCCTGTGCTGCAAGATCATCAATACGTTTCGACATCGTAACACCATATTCGATCGAATCATCGATCACAAATGTTAATTCCGGCGTATTTCTTAAATTTAATGTTCTCGCTAACTGTGTACGGATATGAGAAGCTGCACTCTTTAAACCTTCCTGTGTATCTTTTTTTTCCTGCTCGCTGCCTAATACACTGACAAAAACCTTAGCATATTTCAGGTCAGGAGTCACTTCTACAGATACTACGGAAGTCATAGGATGAATTCTTGGATCTTTCACTTCAAAAGAAATGATCTTACTTAATTCTCTTTGCACTTCTCCTACCATTCTGGAATATTTTATACTGTTTTTCTTCATAAGAAATCTCCATTCCGCTGCCTTTTGACAGCACAATTTCTATACCGGTACAGCATTTACGATACAGAGTCAAAAACACTGTACTAGCGAGGGACCTCAACCATAATATAAGCTTCGATCTGATCCTCTACCTTAATGTCATTAAAGTTTTCAAACACAAGACCACATTCATATCCTGCAGCCACTTCTTTCACATCGTCCTTGAAACGCTTCAGGGAAGCTAAGTTTCCTTCAAAGATCTGCTCGCCTTCGCGTGAAATACGAACTTTACATCCACGCTGGAACTTACCGTCAAGTACATAAGATCCTGCGATCACACCAACGCCGGAAGCTTTGAATGTCTGACGTACTTCTGCATGGCCGATCACTTTCTCTTCATATTCAGGATCTAACATACCCTTCATAGCTGCTTCAATATCTTCAATCGCATTGTAAATAACACGATACAGACGGACATCAACTTTTTCACGTTCTGCTGTTTCTTTTGCTGTGTTATCAGGACGAACGTTAAAGCCAATGATGATCGCATTCGAAGCACTTGCTAACGATACGTCGGATTCATTGATTGCACCAACTCCGGCATGAATGATACGAACAGCAACTTCTTCATTGCTTAACTTCATCAGACTCTGTTTTACTGCTTCTACCGATCCCTGTACATCAGCTTTTACAATCAGGTTCAATTCTTTGATATTTCCTGCCTGAATCTGAGAGAACAGACCATCTAATGTAAGTTTAGACTTTGTATCATCAAGAAGCTTTTCTCTGCCTGTGCTGATATAAGTCTCGGCAATATTTCTAGCCTCTTTATCAGAATCGGTTGCCATAAAGATTTCACCGGCATCCGGTACGTCATGAAGTCCTAAGATTTCTACCGGAGTAGAAGGAAGTGCTTCTTTGACACGCTGTCCATTCGAATTCATCATTGCACGAATCTTACCATAAGCTGCACCTACTGCAATGTTATCTCCGACATGAAGAGTACCTTTCTGAACCAGTACGGTTGCAACCGGTCCGCGTCCTTTATCAAGCTGCGCTTCGATCACAACACCTCTTGCTTTACGGTTAGGATTCGCTTTTAACTCGCTGACTTCTGCTGTCAGAATGATCATTTCGAGCAACTGGTCGATACCTTCTTTTGTATGAGCTGATACCGGTACAAATACCGTATCTCCGCCCCAGTCTTCTGCTACAAGACCATATTCTACTAATTCCTGTTTTACTCTTTCTACGTTAGCACTTGGCTTATCAATCTTATTTACGGCTACGATGATTTCTACGCCTGCTGCTTTTGCATGGTTGATTGCTTCAATTGTCTGCGGCATAACACCATCATCTGCTGCAACAACAAGAATCGCAATATCCGTTGACTGTGCACCACGCATACGCATAGAAGTAAATGCTTCATGTCCCGGTGTATCAAGGAATGTGATCTTTTCTCCATTGATCTCTGTCACATAAGCACCGATATGCTGTGTGATTCCACCGGCTTCTTTATCTGTTACATGGGCTTCACGAATGGCATCCAGTAAGGATGTCTTACCATGATCGACATGACCCATAACACAGACAACAGGAGGACGTTTTTCCATTAAGTCTTCGCTTTCTTCATCTTCCTTTAAGAGTTCTGCGATCACATCGACTTTTTCTTCCATCTCAGCGATACAGTTATACTCTAATGCGATCTCTTCACCTTCTTCATATGTGATCTCGTGATTCAAAGTAACGACTTCGCCACGAAGGAACAGGTTCTTGATCACGGTTGATGCAGGTACTTTAATGATATCTGCAAGCTCTTTGATCGTCATTTTCTCAGGAAGAATGATATTACGGATTCCATCATCCGGCTCCTTTGGCTTTTCAACCGGTTCCGGCTTGATAAATGCACCTTTGCGGTTCGGATCCTTCTTCTTGCGGTTCTTGCTCTGGTTGAACATATCATCATCATAATTGTTATAATTTCTGTCCTTACCATGTCTTTGCTTCGCACTTCTCGAGTCTTTGTTTGCACGCTGCTGACGTGACTGTTTTACTTCCGGTGTGATCACATCCATTGCCGGTGCCATTCTTCTGGAATCGTTACCGCCTCTGCGGTTTCCATTCTTGTTATCACGGTTGTAACCACCCTGACGGTTTCCGTTATTATCACGGTTGTAGCCGCCCTGACGGTTTCCGTTATTATCACGGTTGTAGCCGCCCTGACGGTTTCCGTTGTTGTCACGGTTGTAACCGCCCTGACGGTTTCCGTTGTTGTCGCGGTTGTAGCCGCCCTGACGGTTTCCATTGCGGTTATCACGGTTGTAACTGCCCTGACGGTTTCCGTTACGGTTATCGCGGTTATTCTGACGGTTATCTCCCTGATTACGAGTATTGTTATTCTGGCGGTTATTATTCGTCTCACGGGATGAATTCTTAGAACGATCCTGTTCTTTATCCGGTGATGCCTTCTTTTCTTCTCTCTTTACAGATGGATCTGCTTTCTTGTTTTCTTCTCTCTTCTCTTCTTTAACTGTGGCTTTTGTCTCTTTTCTTTCCTCGCTTTTTGTCTCAGCATTTAAAGCTTCTTTCTCCTCTTTTGCCACAGGAGTCTCTTTGACTGCTTTTTCTTTCTTTTCTTCTTTGGCAGCAGGTGCTTCTTTTGCAGCTTTTGGAGCAGTTTCTTTTGTCTTTGCTGCTGTACTTACAGCCTTTTCTTTCTTTGCTGCCTGAGCCGGTTTGTTTTGATAATATTTTAATAAAAATCCAATCGCATCATCTTCAATGCTTGACTGTGTGCTTTTAACTTCAAAACCGTTCTTCTGGAGCAATGCTACTAAATCTTTGCTTTTTAAATCAGGAAGTTTTTCCTGTAAACTTCTTGCAATATCATATATCCTCATTTTTGCCATATGTTTCTATGACCTCCTAGTTCATTTTCTTCAAAACTGCCTGTGCAAGGCCTTTATCAATTACTGCCAGTGATGCACGGAATTCTTTTCCAATGGCATGCCCTAATGCATCTTTATCCGCATATTCACGCATTTCCACCTTATAATAGCTGCACATATTTCCGAACTTCTTTCTGGTATTATTAGAGACATCCTGTGCAATAATGACTAGGTACGCTTCCTTAGACTTTACCGCATTTTCTGTCATAAATTCTCCGCTTACTACTTTTCCTGCTTTTGCCGCAAGACCGATCATACGAAGAACACTATCCGTTTTCATTGTCACTCATCTCCTTTGCCAGTTCCTGATAAACCGTTTCCGGAATCGTGGTCTTTAACGAGCGTTCTAACGATTTTTTCTTCTGTGCAAGTTTCAAACAGTCTATCGAATTACATATATATGCACCTCTGCCGTTTTTCTTTCCTGTGAAATCAACTGCGATCTCATCTTCCGGTGTACGAATAATTCGGATCAGACTCTTTTTTTCTTTGCGTTCATTGCATCCTGTGCATTGACGCATCGGAATCTTTTTTACATGCACATTACCTTTATTTCCCATTATAAACACCTCCTATCCACTTTCCGGTACGACCTTGCCAGATTGTCATCTGCCAAAACAAACAGAACTTATTTTGCTAAATCCTACAGGGTTTCTTCACATTTGATATCTACTTTGTAACCTGTCAATTTTGCTGCAAGACGGGCATTTTGTCCTTCTTTACCAATAGCAAGAGATAACTGGTTCTCCGGCACGATAACACGTGCTGTCTTTTCTTCTTCATCTACCGTAACAGATGTTACTTCCGAAGGACTTAATGCATTTTCAATGAATACTTCCGGTGACTCGCTCCAGTTTACGATATCGATCTTTTCACCACGTAATTCTTCGACGATCGCATTGACACGCGCACCATTCATACCAACGCATGCACCAACCGCATCGACATCAGGAATCTGTGTAGTAACGGCAATCTTGGTACGTGATCCTGCTTCTCTTGCAATGCTCTTGATCTCTACGGTGCCATCCTGGATCTCTGTTACTTCTTCTTCAAAGAGTCTCTTAACAAATTCAGGATGTGTACGTGATACGGTAATACGAGGTCCCTTTGGTGTATCTTTAACTTCTACGACATATAACTTGATATGTTCTGTCGGACGGAAACGTTCTCCCGGAACCTGCTCGCTTTCCATCAGGATCGCATCGACTTTTCCAAGGTTAATACAGACGTTTCTTCCACTGTAACGCTGTACGATACCTGTGATCACTTCTCTTTCTTTCTCTAAATACTGTACATACAGCACTTTTCTTTCTTCTTCACGGATCTTTTGTACAACGACCTGTTTTGCTTTCTGTGCAGCGATTCGTCCAAAGTTCTTTGGTGTTACTTCAATATCAATCACATCACCGACTTTGATATTCTTATACTTTGCATCTGCTACCGAAAATGCCATCTGTGTTGTTTCATCTTCTAAAAGATCATCTTCCACGATCTCCATTTCTGCATAAACACCGATCGCACCTGTCTCACGGTCAAAAATCACTTTGATATTATCGGATTTTCCGTATTCATCTTTACAGGCAGCCAACAGAGAACTTTCAATTGCCTGAATGATGATCTCCTTGCTGATCTGTTTTTCCTTTTCAAGTTCATCCAACGCTTCCAGTAATTCTGTACGGTCGTTTACTGTTGCTTTTTTTCTTGCAGCCATATTATCTGCCTCCCTTTTCTTAAAAATCTATTGTCAGTTTTACAGTTGAAATGTCAGAACATGCGATCTCATACTCTTTTGCAAAATCGGTTTCTAACGTTATCTTTTCCTTTGTGTATGCCTTTAATGTACCGGTGATCTCTTTTACGGATACTTCCTTGCCATTCCTGCCTGCAGGGATTTTTCGTGACTGGTAAAACTTCACATCAACGTCCTGACCAATGCTTCGTTTGAAATCTTTTTCTTTCTTTAACTGTCTGCCAAGACCCGGTGAACTTACTTCTAAAATATAAGCTTCCGGTATAAAATCATTCTCATCCATCAGATCACTCCAGGCTCTGTTGACTAATTCACAGTCATCTAAAGTAATACCGCCTTCTTTGTCTGCATAGGCACGCAGATACCAGTTACCGGCTTCTTTTACGTACTCTACATCAACCAGTTCAAAATGATTTTCTTCCATAATCGGCTCTAACAGCTTTTCAGCACGAGCTTCATATTCTTCTCGTTTTGACAAATGCATAACCTCTTTTCTTTCTCGCATATTTTTCTCATTTCATGTCTGAACATTTTCTGTAAAACACAAAATGAAAGAGTGGACTTCGCAGTCCACTCTTACTCTAATTAACTATTTCTATATAAGAATACCACTTTCCAAGAGGAAATGCAAGTTTTTTCCTAAAAAAAACCAATTTGCTTTTTTATTAAAAGAAAATCATACATATAACGGTAGTCTTTTGTTTGAAATTTCGTACTCTGTTACAGTCCGAGAATTTCCTCTACTGTCTTTTGCATATCCGCTGTTTCACATACGGTATCATGCAATACAGGTGCTGTACGGATCTCTTCTACTGCTTTTGGAATTGTTGTGCCTGATGTCTTGCTTAACTCATCGATCAACGCAAAATCATCCATTCCATCATATTTATTGTCAATCGCTGTCATAACACTTGTTGCAAACTTGTATGGGCTTGCTGTAGAAGCGATCACCGTTTTTGTCTGGTCACCTGTCTTTTCTTTGTAATCATGATATACAGCCGATGCAACTGCTGTATGGGTATCCATGACATAGCCTGTCTTTTCATAAACTCTCTTGATCTCAGAAGCTGTCTTTTCTTCACTTGCCCATCCACCGATAAAGTCTTTCATCTGCTCTTTCATTGCGTCTGTGATACTGTATTTACCATCTTTAGCAAGTGCTGCCATCATATCAGCAGTTGCTTTTGCATCTTCGCCGGCAATCTTATAGATCAGACGTTCTAAGTTACTTGAGATCAGAATATCCATAGATGGTGATGTTGTTAAAATAAACTCACGGTTTTTATCGTAAACTCCGGTCTCAAAGAAATCATATAATACCTTGTTATCATTCGACGCACAGATCAGCTTGCCAACCGGCACACCCATGTTCTTTGCATAAAATGCCGCTAAAATATTACCAAAGTTTCCTGTCGGTACTACAAAATTAACCTGTTCACCTTCTTTTACCGCTCCCTGTGCAAGAAGTCTTGTATAAGAATATACATAGTAAACAACCTGTGGCACCAGACGTCCGATGTTGATCGAATTTGCAGATGAGAACTGGTATCCCTTTGCATTCATGGCTTTTGCCAGTTCCTTATTATTAAACATTGCTTTTACACCGCTTTGTGCATCATCAAAGTTTCCGGTGATACCAACGACTTTTGTATTAGCGCCTTTTTGTGTTACCATCTGTCTTTCCTGGATCGCACTAACACCATTCTTTGGATAGAACACGATAATGCTTGTACCTTCTACATCGGCAAATCCGGCTAAAGCAGCTTTTCCGGTATCTCCTGATGTAGCCGTCAGGATCACGATCTGGTTTGTAATATGGTTCTTCTTAGCAGAAGTCGTAAGAAGATGTGGAAGAATGGAAAGTGCCATATCTTTAAATGCGATCGTTGCACCATGGAAAAGTTCCAGATAATAGACTCCGTCTTTTTCTACCAAAGGTGCGATCTCTTTTGTATCAAATTTTGCATCATAAGCACGTTCGATACATTTTTCTAATTCTTCTTGTGTAAAGTCCGTAAAAAACTGCTTCATAACCTGATATGCGGTTTCCTGATAGTTCATCTTTGCAATTTCATCCAAAGGGACATCTAACTGCGGAATTGCATCCGGCACAAAAAGTCCGCCATCATCAGCAAGTCCTTTTAAGATTGCCTGTGAAGCTGTTACTTTCTTTCCTGTACTGCGTGTACTCTGATACATTACTTCCATGATTTCCTCCATTCCGTTGCAATGCAACCAATCAATATAATTACACTCTATCCTTTTTTACTGCCACGCAAAAACGCATAGTACAAAATCAGGATAGGAATTTTCAAACAAAAACACAACTAATTATATATGATTCCTTGTATAATGTAAAGGTCAATGAAGAAATATCATGCTATGATTCGGAAAAATCCAACACGTCTGTTTACTTATAGAATTCATGACAGCCATAGCGGAACAACTTAGTCAATGCAGTATCAAACCATGTGACATTCGAAGAATCGGCTGCTCTTCGCTCCATAAAGTATAATGCACCTTTTGATCCGTCCACCCCCTGTAATGCCTGTCTGACTGCTTTTTTCGTATCACCTGACACATGCACTTTATAATATCTTCCATCTGCGATCGGTGAAAACTGATAACGGCTTCCTTTGTGAGCAAAGACAACCCCCTTTATCGTATTAGGAAATTCTTTGTGCCGAACGCGGTTTAAGATCACATTGGCAACTAAAATCTTCCCTTTTCGGTTCTCTCCCCCGGCTTCTGCTTCTACAATCCTCTCTAAGATCTGTCTGTCCGTAGTGCTGCCTGCCATAACCTGACATGCTTTTGCTCTTTTTTGTTTCTTTTTCTTTGCCACGGCTTTTTTCTTTTGCTGCAATGCCTTTTTCTTTTTTTGCAATGCCTTTTTCTTTTGCTGTTCTTTTTTAGCTGCATCCTGTTCTTTTGCTTCTGTTGTTTCCTCAGCGGATGTCTCTGTTTGGTCACTGGTTTGGTCACTGGTCTGATCATTGGATTGCTCTTTCGTCTGTCCGTTTGTCTGCTCTGTCTTTTCATCGGATGCATCTGTTTCCGGCTTTTCTTGTACAGATGATGTACTGTCTGTAGGAATACAATTTGCAATTTCGATATTCCATTGTTCCGGGATCAAAAGCGTGCTGACCGAATCATCCTTTTTGGAATCTTTCGTTGAAGAATCTGTTGTACTGCCTGCAGCGTTTTGATCCGTTGATGGATTATTTTTTGTATTGTCTGCATCCGTGTTTACATTACCGGCCATTACGGTTTGCTGCTTTTGTGACTGATCAGTAGTATTCTCTGTGTTGTGATGACGTTTTAATTTTGAAGCATCCAGCCTGCAAAAAGCTTCTGCAGATGCATTTTGATCTGTTGCAATATCATGGTTCTGCACCGATACATCCTCTTTTGTATCCTGCGTCTTTGGAAAAAGAGCCACTTTGTCATGATCGGTATAAACAGGATCCTTGATCAAAGTAATGCTGGCTTCTTTTGCCCGGATCGGCATATCCAATAGGTGACACGATAACGATAAGATCATACCTGTCACACCAGCCAAAGCAATTATACGTTTCTTATTTTTATTCATAGATCAATCATACCTTTCTTTCCATGCTGTTTATGCTATCTGCTTTTATAACATTTTAAAGTCCATTATTTTTCTGATAGCATAACCAAATGTTACAAACATATTACAAATTATATGTGTATAGCTTGTATTTATTCATATTTTTCACTTTTTTGTAACATTTATACATTTTTATTGGAATAAGAAGATAATTTTCGTAGAAACTATGCCCTAAAAGAGATTGCTTGGTCATCGGCTTGAAAAAGAACGGTTCTATCAGTTGTATTTCTAAAAAATTTACGATATGATACTAAAAAGAATGAAACAAAGGAGAAACAAGGCATGGGAACATTACCGGGTGTTTACGAAGCGAAAAAAAAAGATGGTTCACTCTATTACAGAACTTCCATTACTTACCATTCCAAACATATCAGTATTGGCAGGTATAATAAGGAAGAAGCAGCGAATGCAGCTTACCGGGAAGCCAGAAAACTTCTTGACGCTAACACTTTATATTCACCTGATGACTACCATCCTGACGATTTTCCGCATCTTTCTTATCAGAAATGGATCTGTCTGATCAATTTTAAGAATAACGGTTTCTATATTAAGACACCGATCTATCTGTACCAGAAATTCTTTTCCTATCATCTGAGTCCTTCGGATATTTTATTGTTTGATGCTGATGATCTTTTTTACTATTCAAAGCATTCGATCATGCGTCGAGGCAATCATCTGTTTGTTGCAGAATATGGGATGCAAACCAATATTCATTCCCGTTACGGGATCAAAAATTTTGCCAGAGAAGGCATTGACTATCAATTTGTCAATGGTGACCGGAAAGATTTCCGTTACAGCAATATAGAGATCTTCAACACTTATCATGGTGTAACACAGATCGGCAAAACGCCACCTTTATACGTGGCAAAGATCCATCTGAACGGAGATTATCTGATCGGAAAATATGCCACTTCATCGGAAGCCGCAATCGCATATAACAAAGCAGCAGACTGCATGCGGCAAAAGGGATTTTATAAAACATTTACAAAGAACTATCTTGAAAGCCTTTCCACTGAAGAATATAAAACGATCTACAGACAGATCGTTATTTCAAAAAAGATTGTAGATTATGATATAAGAAACGAATAAAAATTTTCCGGTAGAATGCGATACAATCATAAATAATGCAATCATAAATGTTACGATTACAAATGATAAAATCATAAACGACACAATTATAAATATTACCATCATACAGAATATTTTTTATCATACGATAAAAGCATGCTACAAAAAGAAGGATATATCCGTTTGGAATATATCCTTCTTTTTCATTTTATTGGTTAGAATTTATACACACTGTCTCTTCTTTGCTCTTTGTTTGCGGTAACCGATTAAAACAATCTTTTCTAATAAACGTTTTAAAATGATCTGAATCTCTTCATGACGTGCAATCTGCTTGACTAAAATAGAATGTACATTGGCACGATTTGCTCCCCAGATATCCGTAAAGATCTGATCACCTATAAAAAGCGTCGTTTCCGGTGTCGTTCCCATCTGTTCCATTCCCTGTACATATCCTCTTGCTGAGGGCTTGCCTGCTTTGTAGACATAGTCCGATTCCAAAGCTTCTGCCAAAGGTTTTACACGTTCATCCCGATTGTTTGAAATAATACAAGTCTTAAATCCCATCTCATTTAAAGTCTGAAAAAGTTCAATCGCAACTAATGTAACCGGCTGATTATGTTCTACTAATGTATTGTCTACATCGAATAATATCCCACGATATCCCTGATCATAATATTTCTGGTAATCAATCTGATACGCCGAGTCCACATCCTCATCCGGATATAAATTTTGAAACATATAGTATCTAATCCTTTCTTGCTTTGACTAATAGTTAAAGCAAGTATAACACATTATATCTGTTTTGTTAAGTTTATCATTTCAATCGCACCTAAAGCACAGTCATACCCTTTATTTCCGGCTTTTGTACCGGCTCTTTCTATCGCCTGTTCAATGTTGTCTGTTGTTACTACACCAAACATAACAGGAATGCCGGATTCCAGACTGACAGTGGCAATTCCTTTGGAAACTTCTGCACATACATAATCATAATGACTGGTTGCTCCACGGATCACGGCTCCTAAGCAGATCACGGCATCGTATTTTTGAGACATTGCAAGTTTCTTAGCTACAAGCGGAATCTCAAATGCACCAGGAACCCATGCAAGTGTAATATCCTCTTCTTGCACTCCATGACGCACCAGACCATCTTTTGCACCACTGATCAGCTTCGAAACAATAAACTCATTAAAACGTGCTCCGACAATTGCGATCTTTGCTCCATTTGCTACTACATTTCCTTCTAAAGTCTTCATAATAATATCCTCTCTTTCTTCTTTAAAATAGTTTATCAGCCATCTACAAAACCAACCCCTATGCTGTAACAAAGCTCCTTACAACAAAATATTGAAATGCATCACACCTTGATGGGGCAGGTTATGTTTATTTTATAATTTCAACAAATGTCCCATTTTGTCTTTTTTGGTTTTTAAATAAAAGAAATCATATTGTCCGGGTTCCATTTCAATCGGTACTCTCTCAACGATCTCAAGTTTTTTTCCGGTCAGTCCGTATACCTTTGCCGGATTGTTGGTCAAAAGGCGGAGTTGATGAATTCCAAGATCAACTAAGATCTGTGTGCCGATCGTATAATCTCTGGCATCCTCCGGAAAACCAAGTTCCAGATTGGCTTCCACGGTATCCCGTCCATGATCCTGTAATTCATAAGCACGGATCTTATTGATCAATCCGATCCCACGCCCCTCCTGTCTCATATATAAAAGAACACCTCTGCCTTCTTTTGCGATCCGTTTCATTGCCGCATCATATTGCTGGCCACAATCGCATCTTGCAGAACCAAGTGCATCTCCGGTCAGGCATTCCGAATGCACACGACATAGCACCGGCTCTCCATCCGTAATATCTCCTTTGACTAATGCAACATGATGTTCTCCGTTTAATTTATTGACATATCCGTAAATCGTAAATTCTCCATAGCGGGTTGGCATTTTCGCTTTTGCAACACATTCTACGAAAACTTCATGTTCTTTCCGGTATGCGATCAGGTCGGCAATGCAACCGATCTTTAAGCCATGTTTCTTAGCAAATGCGATCAGGTCTTCTTTTCTTGCCATAGAACCATCTTCTTTCATGATCTCACAGCATAATCCAACCGGCTTTAAGCCTGCCAGACGCATCAGATCGACGGTTGCCTCGGTATGACCGTTTCGTTCTAACACACCGTTCTTTTTAGCAAGCAACGGAAACATATGCCCCGGTGTTCTAAAGTCTCTTGCTGATATTCCGTCTTCTACAACCTTTCGTGCCGTAAGGGAACGCTCATATGCTGAAATACCCGTTGTAGTCTCCACATGATCGATCGATACCGTAAATGCAGTGCAATGGTTATCTGTATTGACATCACACATCTGTGGAAGATTTAGTTTCTTTGTGTATTCCTCTGCCATTGGCATACAGATCAGACCTTTTGCATAGGCTGCCATAAAATTCACATTTTCAGGGGTTGCATATTCGGCTGCACAGATTACATCTCCTTCGTTCTCTCTATCCTGATCGTCGAGCATCACAACAATCTTCCCTTTTTTAATATCCTGTAAAATCTCTTCTATTGTATGAAATGTATTGTCCATATTTTTCCTCTTTTCCTGTATCCAAATAAATTTGTAATATCCTTCATTTTAGTGGCTTAGCACCTCTATTGTGCTGTGGTACCTCAAAAGCCATGCTGCGTCAGAAAATCCAGTGTAATCGAAGATGTTGTCCCCTGATCTGCAGGTACCGTATCAAAGTGTAACAACCGGTCGACATATTTTCCGACAATATCATTTTCGAGATTCACGATCTCGCCTGCTTTTTTTGTAAGCAATGTCGTCTCCTGACCGGTATGCGGGATTAGGGAGACAAAAAAACTGTCTTTTGTTACTTTTGCAACAGTCAGACTGATTCCGTCAATCGCAACAGAACCTTTTTGCACAATATATTTTAAGATTGAATCCGGTGTACGGATCTGTACCCATGTAGCATTTCCTTCCGGCTTCATCTGTACGATCGTTCCGGTTCCATCAATATGACCGGATACGATATGGCCACCAAATCTTCCATTTGCAGCCATTGCACGCTCCAGATTGACTTTACTGCCGGCTTTTAATAAGCCAAGGCTGCTTCTTCGAAGTGTCTCCGCCATCACATCTGCCATAAAACTGTCATTCGTTTTATCTGTTACGGTAAGACATACCCCATTTACGGCAATGCTGTCTCCGATCCGGGCATCGGTTAGAACTTCTTTTGCCTGAATCGTCAACACAGCAAAGCAATCCTGTTTTTGTATACTTTTTATAGTACCCTTCTCTTCTACAATTCCGGTAAACATCTTCTCACCTTCTTTCCTTCCCATAGCAGACTTCATATTCTATAAGCAGATCCTCTCCAAACTGCTTTATCTCTTTGCTTTGTAATTGATAGGCATGATCCGGGTTTGTCACACTGTTGCCACGTACCGGTGTATATCTGCCACTGCCGCCAAAGATCTTTGGTGCAATATACACTTGTATGCGTTGTATAATCTGACTTTGCAATGCACTCTGATTTAATGTAGCTCCGCCTTCTAACAAAATGCTGTCTATCTTTTGCTCTCCTAACTTTTGCATCAGATCCTTCAGATCAATACAACCGTCTTTTTCCTTTGTTACGAGAATCTGTACGCCTTTTTCCTGTAAGGCAGCAGCTTTGTTCACATCAGACGACAGTGTAGCAACGATAACCGGAACTTCTTTTGCTGTCCGTATCAGGTTACTTTCTAACGGTATTTGTAAATGACTGTCACATACGATCCGTATCGGATCACGTCCCTGCTCTAAATGGCAGGTAAGTTGCGGATCATCCATAAGAACCGTATTGATCCCTACCATGATTCCTGTCAAAGCATTCCGGCTTTCCTGTACATGCTGTCTTGCTTCTTTTCCGGTCACCCATTGACTTGCTCCTGAATCACAGGCTATTTTTCCATCAGCTGTCATCGCATATTTCATTACAACGTAAGGAGTCTTTGTTGTAATATAATGAAAAAAAGCAGGATTGAGTGCATCGCATTCTTTTTGCATTACATGAGTGACAACTTCGATACCGGCATCCCGAAGCTGTTTGATTCCTTTTCCAGCAACTAATGCGTTCGGATCATCGGAACCGACATAGACTTTTTTGATACCATGTGCAATGATTGCTTCCGTACAAGGAGGTTGTTTGCCATGATGGCAGCAAGGCTCTAAAGTCACATACATACTTGCACCATGTGCATCCTCTGTTAAGTTAGAAAAAGCATGACGTTCTGCATGAAGCTCACCATATGCGGCATGATAACCTTCCGCAATGATCCGGTCGCCTTTTACGATCACAGCTCCGACTAATGGATTCGGATTTACTTTTCCCGTTCCTTTTTTGGCAAGCTCGAACGCTCGTTTCATATACTGTTCGTTCAATCAATCATCTCCATTTCTTTTAACAGAGATTTCTTTGGGATTTTCTGACGAATGTCTGAGAATTTTATTAAGGTGCGGCTATTCTTTCGGTGAACGGATCGTATGACCTGTCTTCCCGGAATAACGGCTCTTAAAATAAAAAACGGATATTCAAAAATATCCGGGGATTCTACCGCTATTAAAATAACGGTTTTCGATTATGTAATCTTCTCTCATCCAGACTGTACTGTCGGCTTTGGAATCACACCAAATCATGCCTTTCGGCTCCCGGGCTTACCTTTACAGGAATACCGCCGGTGGGGAATCGCACCCCGCCCCGAAGAATCTTTGTTCTATTTACTTTTTTACATTAGCATATTTTTTTTGAAAATGCAAGTTTCATTTAATAACAGCTTTATAGGAAATGAGCTATTTTATGTTTTTTATGAATCCAATACATCCTGAATTGCTTTCTTTAATAATCGCATATAATGTTCTTCACGTAACCGATCCGTTTCCTGCGTATTTAATAACTGCTCAGCTGAAACCAGGCAGACATCTTCTACCTCTTCTTTTTGTAATGTACAGTCATCCAGAGAAAAGTCTTTTTGCACAAAATATATATCAATAAAACGCTTTTCTTTCTTAATACGTCCTGCATATTGTAACACACTGTCAGACAAATCTATCCCGATTTCTTCGAGCGTCTCTCTTTTTGCCGCCTCAATGCTTTCTTCATTGTGAAGGACTGCACCACAGGTTACATCCCATTCTCCGGGATGTGAGATCTTATTCTTAGAACGCTTTTGTAACAAAAAGAGTTTGTCCGGTGTATACAGATACACATGCACACACAGCATATATTGTCCTTTTGCCGGAATGCCTCTTACCATCGTATCTCCGGTACGCTGTCCTTCCTCGTCATAGATGTCCCAGACTTCTGTTGTCATCCCTTCTCCTTTTTGACTATTTTTTGCCATTACAATACATTTCTGTTCTTTTGGGCAGTCATTTATATTTGCAATACATTTCTGTTCTTTTTGACTATCTTTTTCTTTTGCAATACGTTCCCGCTCTCGTTGTCTCTTACTGAATTCGCAACCGCAATAATCCTGACGGTACAGATCGTACTTTTTAGACAGTTCGATTGATTGTAAATAACCGCCTTTCTTCTTAAAATCAGAAACCAGATACGCAACTCCGACCTCTTCCTGTAACCAAAGTCCGATCTCATTTAATTTCTGTGCATTTTTATGAGGACTGACCGAAAGCGTCGTTGTAAAATAATCAAATCCATGCTCTTTTGCGTAATACGCAGCTTCTCTTTGCCGCATCTCATAGCAGGCAAAACAGCGGATACCGCCTTCTTTAACTTCTTCTAATCCTTTTGCCATTTCGTAAAACTTTTCCGGTTCATAAGTTCCTTCTACAAAAGAGATCGGATATTTCACATCTAATGATTGGATCAGACTGATCTGTTCTTTGACTCTTTTTTTATATTCTGTTTCCGGTGAAATATTCGGGTTGTAATAAAAGATCGTGATCCGAAAATATTGTGCCAGATAAGTCAGGCAATAACTACTGCACGGAGCACAGCAGCTATGCATTAACAAAGAAGGCACTTTTTGCTGCTTTTGATTTTCTTCAATGATCTTATCTAATGCCAGTTGATAATTGATCTTATTCATTCTCATCCTCATTTCCGGTTTAAAAATCTGCGAATATCTGAAGCAGATAGGTCTTTGCTATTGCTTCCTTTGTAAATCCCCATCCATCTAACATGGTCTGTGGAAGTAATGTAAACAAAGCATTTCCAACCACATATAGAATAATAAAAGTGATCAAGAATCCAACGATCGCACCGCCTGCTTTATTGATCTTTCCAATCACCGGGATATGATCCACTATATGAAGCAGACCGATCAATCTTCCTAATATCACCATGGCAATCGTAAAAACAATCGCATACAAAAGATAATAGGCGATTCCCTGTGCTGCTAATTCCATACCATTTTGTGCATATGGAATCGAACTGACAGAGTTTCCTGCCTTTTTCTGCATCAAAGGAACGATCCAGCTATTGCTCACATACGCTTTTAGCGACGCTGCACATAGATTAGCGACGACACAGGAAATAACCAATGCGATCAAATGTGCCAGACGCATTGCCAGACCGATATGCCATCCTTTAATAAGCGCAAATAAAAGAGATACGATTAAAATAATATCTACTATTGCAACAATAGAAATTTGCATTATAAAAGTACATCTGCCATGTCATACAGACCGGCACCCTTTCCCTTCATATATTTTGCTGCAACGACAGAGCCTTTTGCAAAAACAGCTCTTGAATATGCTCTATGCGAGAATGTAACAACTTCATCTTCACCTGCAAAGATCACGTCATGATCGCCAACGATTGTTCCGCCACGGACAGCTGAGATACCAAGTTCTTTATTTCCTCTCTTCTGACGAACCTGCGAACGGTCATAAACATATTCATATTGTTCGTCGTTTGCTTCATTGATCGCATCTGCTAAAGCAAGTGCTGTTCCAGACGGTGCATCTAACTTTTGGTTATGATGTTTCTCAACGATCTCGATATCAAACCCTTCACTTGCCAACTTCTGTGATGCTTCTTTTAACAGCTTGATCAGCAGATTAACACCAACAGACATATTTGCAGAACGAAGAATTGCCACTTTCTTTCCTGCATCTAACAGATAATCGGTCTGTTCTTTTGAAAGACCGGTTGAGCATTCTACAAGAGGAATCTGTTTTTTTATCGCATAATCAATTCTTTCTTCTACACCGACAGCAGAAGAAAAGTCAATCATGGCATCTGCCTTAACATCACATTCTTTTAAAGAAGCAAACACCGGATATTCCTGCTCTTTTCCGGTAAAAGGATCTATGCCTGCGACGATTCTTGCCTCTTCATCTTTTGCTACAATATCTGTGATCATCTGTCCCATACGACCGTTACAGCCAATTAAAATAATATCTGTCATTTTCTTTTGTCCCTGACCTTTCTTTTTCTTATGATATAACTTCAAAATCCGGACATTACATGCTAAGTTTAACGCACGTTGCACGTAATGATTTTGTCGTTTATGAAGGAAAAACCGGCAGATTACTCCACCGGTTTTTCTGACACCATTCCGGTGTTACCCTTATCATTTTACAACTTTGATTCCTGCATCGATCATTGCCTGACGAAGAATTGCCTTGTTTTCGTCTTCCATCTCCGTTAGCGGCATACGAAGAGAACCTACATTATAGCCAAGCATATTCATTGCTGCTTTTACAGGAATCGGATTCACTTCACTGAATAAAGCATGAATAACCGGAATATATTTTAACTGAAGCTCGCTGCTTCCTTTCACATCGCCCGCCATCATCTTAGCCACAATATCGTGTGTATCCTGTGGTGCTACATGAGATAATACAGAAATAACACCTTTACCGCCTAATGCAGTGATCGGCACGATCTGATCATCATTTCCGGAATAGACATCAAGGTCTCCCTGTGTCATTGCCATTAATGTAGCAATCTGAGAAAGATCTCCCGAAGCTTCTTTGACAGCTACGATATTATCGACTTCCTTTGCTAATTCTGCAATTGTCTTTGGCTGGATATTAACGCCGGTACGTCCCTGAATATTATATAAAATGATCGGAATATCCACACTGCCTGCCACAGCTGTAAAATGCTGTTTTAAGCCTTTCTGTGTTGCTTTATTATAATACGGAGATACAACTAAAAGACCGTCTGCTCCTGCTTTCTGCGCTTCTCTTGATAAAAAGATCGCCGTATCTGTACAGTTTGATCCTGAACCGGCAATGACCGGCACACGTTTCTTTGTCATTTCCACACACGCTTTGATCGTTTCTATATGCTCCTCATGCGTCATTGTAGAAGCTTCTCCTGTTGTACCGCAGATAACAATAGCATCCGTACCATGATTGATCTGGTCATTTACAATTCGCTCCATCTCCTCGTAATTTATGGAACCGTCTTCATGCATTGGTGTGATCAATGCAACGGCTGCACCTGTAAAAATAGACATTCCTATCTCCTCCTTGTATCTTTTATCTTATTATTAATTAGTATATTCCATATTATGAATCAAGTAAGTCTTTTTCCAGCTCAATTTTGGAAATTACATCTGCATATTCTGCAATTTCTGCCTGAAGACTTCTTCCGGTCAGTACCAAACGACAGTAATCATCTTTTGACCGGATCAGATGAATAATATCATCTGCTGATACAATGTTCCAATCCAACAGATTTAATACCTCATCCAGAACTAAAACATCACATTCTCCAGTATCGATCACTTTTTTTGCAAAATTAAATCCATTTAAAATGTTTTGTTTTTCTTCCTTTTTCTGGGAATCCAGCAATTCATCGTATGAACCATTCGATTTTTCAAAACGAAATAATTTAATATCAGGTTCCAGTCTCTCTAAAAAGTTGAATTCTTCTGCATCTTTTCCTTTCAGAAACTGTATGATAATAACAGATTGTCCTAAACTGGCTGCACGAATGCACTGCCCAACAGCTGCAGAAGTTTTTCCCTTTCCGGCTCCATAAAAGACCTGTACTATTTTTCGATCCATCGAAATAACCTCCTAATCTCACATTTTTTACTGTATATTTTAGAATTTAAAAGCCTTTTCCATACAGTAAAAATGGCCAGGGTAACAAACTTACTTCATTGTCAACTCTAGCCATTCTATCACATATTATAAGAAAAATCTATCCTTTTTTCTTTTATCTGCCTAATCAGTTTCACTTTTTGTTTTTCTTTTTTATTTTTCTGATCATTTTTTCAGATTCTGATCATTTTTTCGTTCTTTTCTACTTACTCTTCCTCTTCTTCAAGATATTCCAGTTTGCTTACTGACACTTCATATGCCACTCTCTTTTCATATTCATCTTCTCCGATTTTCTTTTGATATTCTCTGCTTTGGATTCTTCCCCAGAGCTGAATATGTGTTCCCACTTCAAACTGCTCTACAAAACGTGCATTTCTGCCCCAGCAGATACACGGAATATAATCTGATTTGCCATATGGTCTGTTGACGGCAAGCAACACATCAGCAATCTCTCTGCCAAGCGGTGTTTTACGGTAGACCGGCTTCTTACATACATAGCCATCCAAAAAAATATGATTCGGATTCTGCTCTTCTTCATTTTCTTCTAAAAATGTGATCTCTCTGGCAAAAACCGATAATACCAGTCGGTTCTTCGCCTCATCATGACGGTTATAAGAGCGGAACTGGCCACATGCCTGCATAATGCATCCACGATAATCACTCTTTACATCTACTAAACGTTCCGATACCATGACCGGAATAATATCATAAGAGCTGCTTAAACGACATACCGCAATATTTACCATGAAGAAATGCTCTCCATATACTTCATGACTGAATGTAAATGTACTTACCACCTCCCCTGCTACTGTAACCTGGTTGTTTGTAAAAACCTTATCCAACATATTTTCTCCTTCCTTTTTCACAAGAGCTTTCGCTCTTTCGGGTATTTTGTTTTTATATCTATACGAGCTACACTCCTATCTTAGAACAGTTAATTGCATTTTGAAACCCAAGAAATCAGACATACTTCGACGTTCTTAACCTTAGAATCCGCAAAAAAATAAGGATTATACATATTACGAAATAATTCGCTCAATTCCAACAAAATTTTGTCTATTTTGCTCTCTTGTATATTCATTCAGAAATAGTATACTAATATATTGTGGGTATTTTTGTAGTTTCTTTCCGAAAAATATCCTATTATCGAAAAGCAGCACAGAAAGAGGTTAGAATATGAAAATGAAACGTGAAGATGTGCGAAACATAGCTATCATTGCCCATGTAGACCACGGAAAAACAACATTAGTCGATGAATTATTAAAACAAAGCGGTACGTTCCGTTCCAATCAGGAAGTTGCGGAACGAGTAATGGATTCCGGTGATATTGAGCGTGAGCGTGGTATCACGATCCTTTCAAAAAACACTGCCATCAAATATAAAGATACAAAGATCAACATTATCGATACACCGGGACATGCTGACTTCGGCGGCGAAGTAGAACGTGTATTAAAAATGGTAAACGGTGTTGTATTAGTCGTTGATGCGTTTGAAGGTGCTATGCCTCAGACAAAGTTTGTATTAAAGAAAGCTTTGGAATTAGAACTTCCGGTTATCGTATGTATCAATAAGATCGACCGTCCCGAAGCACGTCCTGATGAAGTTGTTGATGAAGTCTTAGAGCTTTTCATTGATCTGGATGCCAATGAAGAACAACTTGACTGTCCATTTATCTTTGCTTCCGCAAGAGATGGTATTGCTTCTTACAGTTCGACAGAACCCGGAACAGATATGGTTCCATTGTTTGATACGATTTTAGATTACATTCCGGCTCCCGAAGGGGATCCTGATGCCTCTACACAGGTTTTGATCAGTACGATCGATTATAATGAATATGTAGGCCGCATCGGTGTCGGTAAAGTAGACAACGGTACGATCAAAGTCAATCAGGACGTTGTGATCGTCAATGCCCATGACAAAGAAAAGAACAACCGTGTCCGTATCAACAAATTATATGAATTTGACGGCTTAAAGAAAGTCGAAGTACAGGAAGCAAGCATCGGTTCGATCGTTGCAATCTCCGGTATTACGGATATCCACATCGGAGACACAATCTGTTCTCCCGAAAATCCGGTTGCCATTCCTTTCCAGAAGATTTCAGAGCCAACAATCGCTATGCATTTTCTTGTAAATGACAGTCCGTTAGCCGGTCAGGAAGGTAAGTTTGTTACATCCCGTCATTTAAGAGACCGTCTTTTCAGCGAATTAAATTCTGATGTCAGTCTTCGTGTGGAGGAAACCGACAATATGGACAGCTTTAAAGTTTCCGGCCGTGGCGAATTGCATTTATCTGTTCTGATTGAAAATATGCGTCGTGAAGGTTATGAGTTTGCTGTCAGTAAAGCCGAAGTTTTATACCGTACAGATGAACGCAACCAGAAATTAGAGCCATTAGAACGTGCTTATATTGACGTTCCGGAAGAATTTGCAGGAAGCGTTATCGAGAAGTTAAGCAACCGTAAGGGCGAACTTCAGGGAATGAGTCCGATCGGTGGCGGATTTACACGTTTGGAATTTTTAATTCCTTCCCGCGGCCTGATCGGTTATCGTGGTGAATTCTTAACCGACACCAAAGGAAATGGTATTATCAATACTGTCTTTGAAGAATATGGTCCATATCGTGGTGATATCTCATATCGTAAGCAGGGATCCCTAATCGCATTTGAGTCCGGCGAAACGGTTGCATACGGTCTTTTCAGTGCACAGGATCGTGGTACACTCTTTGTCGGACCGGGCGAAAAAGTATATGCCGGCATGGTAATTGGTCAGAACGGTAAAGCCGAAGATATTGAATTAAATGTATGTAAGACAAAGCATCTGACAAACACACGTTCTTCGAGTGCGGATGATGCATTAAAGCTTGTTCCGCCTAAAGTATTAAGCTTAGAGGAAGCCTTAGACTTTATTGATACAGACGAACTCTTAGAGATTACGCCGGAAAATCTTCGTATCCGTAAGAAAATCCTTGATTCTACGCAGAGATATCGTTCTAAGAAGAAATAATTCGAATGCCAAATACAAAGTATTTCTATACGGAATCAAAACAAATATCCAAAAAACCTATTTGTAAATAGCAAACCTAAAAACGCAGAAATATCCAAAATGATATTTCTGCGTTTTTATCTTCTCCATCTACGAAAGCAAATGCAGTGTTTAGCTTTCACCTGCTTTTTTCGGACTCATTATGTGTCTAAATGTTTTATGCCTATTATTTTCTATAAATATCCTGTTAAAGTCATCTTGTTACAGTTGATACATATTCATCCATTCATTGATCTGCCACAAATAAGCAAGCATTTGCGGTCCTGCCATTAACTGCCCATACCATGGCTTTCCATAATCTTTTACACTCGCAATAAAACGCAGTGTCTTTTCTTTGTCGATCAAACGCAAAATCGGCGCCTGTTCCTCCTGTATCACTTCTTTTAATTTCTTTCCAAGCAATTCTTCATAAAACGGATGATAACTTTTCGGATAAGGGCTTTTTTTTCGAAACAGGATTTCATCGGGCAGTTTACCGATACTGCTGCTTCGCAATACATTCTTTACAACACCATTCTTCGCTTTCATCTCCCATGGAATATTAAACACATATTCCACCAGCTTGCGATCTGCAAAAGGAACTCTTGCTTCTAATCCCCAACGCATACTGGTCCGGTCCATGCGGTTTAATAATGTTTGCATAAAAAATCGGATATTGAGATATCCAATCTGTCTGCGCCTTGTCTCGGTTTCGTTTTCTGTCGGCAGCACCTCAATCTCTCCGACCGCCTGCTCATATGCATTTTTTACAAAATCAGTAAGATCCAGTTCTTCTCTGACTTCGTCTTTTAATAATTCCATCCTTGGCATAAGATCAAGCGTCCATGGAAACATATCATCCTGAAAGAACTTTTCCTTATGAAACCACGGATAGCCGCCAAACACTTCATCGGCACATTCTCCGGTCAATACCACTTTATGCGTCTTACTGACCTGATGGCAAAAATACGACAACGAAGAATCTATATCTGCCATACAGGGCAGATCATGTGCTATCAGGGATTCTTTCAGGTATGCAGCCTGTGTCTCATAATCGCAGGACAGATAATGATGATCGGATTGCAAATACGATACCATCTTTTCCACAAACGGATGATCCTGCGATGGTTGAAACTCATTTGCCTGAAAATACTTCTCATTTCCATCAAAATCAAAAGAAAATGTCGTAAGTCTCTCTCCTTTTTCCTGCAAATGCCTGCTACAGACAGAAGAAACCAGACTCGAATCGACACCCCCGGATAAAAAGGTACAGATCGGAACATCTGATGCCATCTGTCTGGCGATCGAATCTTCTACTAATGCACTTGTCTTTTTGATCGTATCTTCATAAGAATCTTCATGCGGATGACTTTCTAATCTCCAATAGACAACTTCATGCAGACCATATTTACTAAAACTTAAATAACACCCCGGTCTGACTTCCTGTACATTTTGAAAGATGCCACTTCCCGGTATACGTGCCGGCCCGATCCCAAAAACTTCCTGAAAGCTTTTTTTGTCGACTCTTGCCCGGCAGCCCGGATACGTAAAAAGTGCTTTCGGTTCCGATCCAAAAACAAGTGTATCTTCTACAAATGTATAAAAAAGCGGTTTAACACCAAATGGATCACGATATAATAACAGTTTTTCATGAAACTCATCAAAGATTGCAAAAGCAAAAATGCCATCCAGCTTTTTGACAAAATCTGTACCATAATATAAAAAAGAAAGCAAGACAACCTCTGTATCAGATGTTGTTTCAAACTGTTCTCCCCGTTGTATCAGTTCATTACGAAGCTCTTTTGTATTATATAATTCTCCGTTATATATAATCACATAGCGATATCCATTCCTTTGGCGGATCATTGGCTGAGAACCTGCTTTTAAATCCCTGATCGACAGACGAGTATGTGCCAGGCCACACTCTTTTGCTAAAAAAGTTCCGTTTTCATCCGGTCCACGGCTGTATAGTCGCACTTTCATCTGATTTAGTATATGATCATATCGTGGAAACTCTTTACAATAATCTTTCTGTGTTGAAAAAAAGCCCGCAATTCCACACATAAAAAGCACCACCTGTTTTTTTTCATTGTATGATGAATCCAAACAGAAGGTGCCTGTTTATCCGTGATAAGAAAATCAGGAAAGTTCCTCTAATATCGAATGGCCGATCGTGCCTTCCGGCATCGGTACGTTAAAGTTCTTTGCAATCGTTGCTCCGATCACGGCAAAGGTGTCCTGCTCCTCAATTGGCTTTCCTTGCTTCATCGATGGAGAATACGCAAGAAAAGGTACTTTTTCTCTCGTATGATCCGTACCTGTATACGTTGGATCATTCCCATGATCCGCAGTAATGATCAAAAGATCATCGTTTCTCATGACTTCTAATAATTCGCCAAGCTTTTTATCAAAGCGTTCAATCTCCTGTCCATAGCCGATCGGATTGCGACGATGTCCCCAAAGTGCATCAAAGTCAACTAAATTAGTATAGCAAAGACCTTTAAAGTCCGATCTTGCTTTTTCGATCGTTTGTTCCATACCATGCACCGAGCTTTTTGACTTATTTGATTCTGTTAAACCTTCACCATCAAAAATATCATAGATCTTCCCTACCGAGATCACATCATATTTCTCTTCCTTTAATGCATTTAGCACCGTTTTGGAAAATGGCTTTAATGCATAATCATGACGATTGGAAGTCCGTACAAACTCACCTTTCTTCTTGCCCACATAAGGTCTGGCGATCACACGTCCTACTTTCCATTCATCTTTCATCGTCAGCTTTCTTGCAATCTCACAATAGTGATAGAGATTTTCAAGTCCCATTGTTTCTTCATTACCACAGATCTGCATAACGGAATCTGCTGAAGTATATACGATCAGATGTCCTTTTTGAATTTCTTCTTCTCCAAGTTCATCTAAGATCACGGTTCCACTTGCACTTTTGTTGCCAATGACTTTTCTTCCGGTCTCTTTTTCTAATTCTTTGATCAGTTCATCCGGGAAACCATTCTCTGTAAAAGTAATAAAAGGCTTTGTGATATATAGCCCCATCATCTCCCAATGTCCTGTCATCGTATCTTTGCCAATACTTCTTTCGCGAAGCTTTGTATAGACACCAAGTGGCTGTTTCACCGGCTCAACCCCCGGAATCGAATGTAAATTTGCCATTCCAAGTTTTTGCAAATTAGGAATTTGCATGGTTCCCATCTTTTCCCCAATGTGTCCAAAGGTATCAACACCAATATCCCCATACTCTTTCGAATCCGGCATAGCACCAACCCCAAGTGAATCCAAAACAATCACAAAAATTCTCTGATACATTACTCTCTACCTCCTCTCGTAAAATATACCATATCTTCATATACCACTCCCGATCATGTCGGTTATGACCTGTTATCTTTTCTGCATACGAATAGCAGCCATTTATTCTATAATATCTTCATTGGTCATCAGACTCGAAACAGATGCCCGGTATTCCATCAGTTTATCGGTCTTTTTAATCTTTTTTAAATATTTCTCATAATTAGTAAAATACGGTGCCATATAGATCCATATTTCCTTCATTTTAAATAATGCATGAATATCCGCAGACATCACTTCCCGATATTCGTCTAACAGACAGTCTAAAAACTCTTTTAATCTCTTTTTCGAACGTGTTCTGTTCTCTGTCAGACTGCCATCTGCCGCTTGCATGATAAAGCCGGGTTTTGCGATCAAGCCTCTTCCTATCATTATATTTTTCATTGCAGGATATTCTTTTTCTAATGCTGTAACCGCCTGAAGTGACCGGATCTCACCATTAAATGTAATCGGATTTTTGCTGTGCTCATAGGCATACTTAAAAATTTCCGGGTGGATCTTTTCTTTGTAAAACTCCTGTCTGGTACGCGGATGTATGATCAGTTCGCAGATCGGATATTCATTATATATCGCAAGCAGACGATGGAATTCTTCGGGTTCATACATTCCGATCCTTGTCTTGATCGAGATTGCATAATCCGCTTTTTGAAAAATCTCTTCTAAAAACGATTGCAATTTTTCCGGCTGGTCTAGAAAGCCTGCTCCTCTTCCTTTTGAAACAACGGTTCCCGATGGACAGCCTAAATTCAGATTGATCTCTCGATAACCTAATTCTTTTAACTGGGCAGCAGCCTGTAAAAAGTTTTCAGTCTTATTGGTCAATAATTGTGGTACAAGATCGATATTCAGATTGTTTTCCGGCAAAATATCACGAAGTTCTTTCTTCTTCATAATCCCCCGATCTCTCGTTACAAGAAACGGACTGTAGTACCGGTCGATCCCACCATAATATTCCTGATAGGTATTACGGTAAATATATCCTGTAATCCCTTCTAACGGAGCAAATGTGATCCGCACAGTCATACCTCCTTTTCTGTCACATGTCATATAAAAAGTAAAACGATCAAACAAAAATTCTGCAAATTATTTTTTCTCTACTTCTTCTGCCTTTTTAGCTGCTCTGTGCGAGACCTGATCAGATACCGATTTATCACAAAGAATCGGTAACGCATATTGATGGTTTTTCATTGTTACCTCTTTGCAAAGTCCGCCATCTTCTCCGTCCAAAGTCCATTGTACTTCATCATCACAAATGATCTTAATCTCACTGCTGCTAAACTGAAGCATTCTGTCGGAATCAAATTTCTTTGACATCAAACCATTTAATGCTGCCTGTAATTCCAGCGGATTATGGATTTCTTTGATAAATAACGCTTCGAATTTACCATCATCCATCATAATATTCATCTTGCTGTATGCCTTGTATCCGGCTACAGAAACTGAATTACTGACTAGTCCTAAGATAAAATTATCCTCTATCTCATTGCCATCATAGATAATCTTCATATGATGTGCTTTGATCTCTGCAATATGCTTTAATGCCTCTATAAAATAAGCAGCTTTTCCAAGAGCATTTTTCCACTCCTGCGGTGTCTGGTACGATACTTCCGTAAAGGCACCAAAACCGCATACATATGTAAAATAACGATCATTAAACTGACCAAGATCACAGCGGAATACACTGCCCTGTGTAATCAGCTGTGCTGCCTTTTTCATGATCTTTGGAATCTTCAAGCTTGAAGCGAAATCATTGACCGTCCCTGCAGGAATATAACCACAGATTGGTTTTTTTGTAATATTCATATAACCTGTTGCTACTTCGTTCATCGTTCCATCTCCACCGGAACATACAATATAATCATATTCCTCGCCGCGCTCTTGGACAATATTTGTCGCATCTTCCGGTCCCTGTGTCGCAAAGATCGTAATTTCGAATCCGGATTTGCAAAATATCTGAACAATATCTGATAATTTATTCTTAATCTGTTCTTTTCCTGCCATCGGATTATAAATAAAAAGCATTCTTTTCAAGCCGGTATCCTCCTTTTTTACTTCTCACTTTGAATAAACATAGCATCTCCGAAAGAGAAAAAACGGTATTTCATCTCAACAGCTTCTTTATAGGCTGCCATAATATTCTCTTTACCCGCAAGAGCCGAAACAAGCATTAACAAAGTTGATTCCGGCAGATGAAAGTTTGTGATCAGACAATCCAATACCTTAAACTGATAGCCCGGATAGATAAAGATACTGGTATCCCCTTCCTTTGCTTCCACTATTCCCTGCTCATTTGCAGCAGACTCGATCGTACGACAGCTTGTCGTTCCGACACAGATCACGCGGTTTCCTTTTTTCTTTGTATCATTAATGATATCTGCCGCTTCTTTTGTCACTCGATAATATTCCGTATGCATATGATGATTTGCCACATCATCGACTTTTACCGGACGGAATGTTCCAAGACCGACATGCAATGTGACATGAGCGATACGAATTCCTTTTTTCTTAATATCTTCTAACAGCTCTTTTGTAAAGTGAAGTCCTGCTGTCGGTGCTGCAGCAGAACCTTCGTATTTGGCATAAACCGTCTGGTAGCGGTTCTTATCCTTTAATTCATGAGTGATATATGGCGGAAGTGGCATTTGACCAAGCTGGTCCAATATCTCTTCAAAAATTCCGTCATATTCAAATTGGATCAGACGATTGCCTTCTTCCACAACTTCTAAAACCTGTGCTTTTAAAAGACCATTACCAAAGCTTAATCGCACTCCCGGTCTTGCTTTCTTCCCCGGTTTAACTAAAGTTTCCCAGATATTGTTTTCTTTTCGTTTTAACAAAAGGACTTCGACTTTACCACCTGTTTCTTCTCTTTCTCCGATCAGTCTTGCCGGAATTACTTTCGTATCATTGATCACTAAGCAGTCTCCTTCATGAAGATAATCAATAATATGATGAAAATCGGTATGTGTTTTTTCTCCGGTTTCTTTATTTAAAACCATTAACTTAGATGAAGCTCTGTCTGTCAATGGATCCTGAGCAATCAATTCTTCCGGTAAATCATAATAAAAATCTGCTGTTTTCATAAGTTTTTCTTCCTCATTTCTGAACCATTTTTCAAAAAAGCTATATACAAGTACATTTTGCGAACCTGTATACAGCTTTTTAGAATTTTTCTATTATTTATTCCATAGCATGATCGTCTTACCCATACTCTTATGAATATCTGTCTCAAATGCTTTGTTCATATCTTCAATGGATCTGACTTCAACCTGTGCTCCGACAATATTTCTTAAATAGCCGATAATTTCAGGATGTTCCTTATATAGCTCTACTGTCTTTAAGAAATCTTCCCTGCCGCTTCGACTGCTTCCAAAAATACGCAAGCCCTTTTCTAAGACCATACGTGTATTGATCGGAACCGGATATTCTGATACCCCCAGAATAGAAATCGTTCCTTCCGGCTGGATATGATCAATGATCTGGTTGATCGCCTGCTGTGATGCAGCCCCACCGACACATTCAAATGCATGATCAATATAGAGATCATCCGGGATATCCGATACGGAAAAAGTATCATCCGCAAAAGAAAAACCGGATAATTTCTCCTGATCCACACCAAGAATATATAATTTGGTATTCGGAAACATTGCTTTAAAGAAGATTGCCGTAATATAACCAAGGTTACCATCGCCCCAGATACCTACTGCTTTTCTTCTCTTATGGGCGATCGAATCAAAACGACGGATTGCATGAACGCTGACAGATACTAACTCTGTAAATGCTGCGATCACTTTATCGATGGAATCGTCTACCGGCACAACGCGGTCAATATCCAATGCAACATGCTCCTGCATAAAACCATCAAATCCACTGGCACGGAATTTGCTGGAACGCAGATAGTTTTCTGCGATCACTTCATCTTTTTCACATGGTGTATTCGGAATCATGATCACCGTATCACCACATTGATAGGTTCCTGTCGGATCATATAAAACTTCACCGAGACCTTCATGGATCAATGCCATTGGCAGTTTTTCCTTTAATACTTCTGCCGGTCGCACACCCTGATAATAACGCTGGTCGGCATGACAGATCGACAGATGGGTTGGTCTGACAACGATCTGTCCTGCATGCAGGTCAATATCATTAAATTCTACTTCAAAACGTCTGGGTGCAACCAGACGATATACTGTATTTAACATAGCCTGCCCCTCCGTTTATTTCTTTTTCTGATCCTGGATCAAAGATTCTGCCACACGCAGATCATAAGGATATGTGATCTTAATATTAAAGACTTCACCCTGTACCAGATAAACTTTTTCACCTTTGATCACAAAGATCTTGGATGCATCGGTCAGGATTTCTTTCTCATCGTCTGTTAATGACTCATACAGATTTTTTAACTTTTTCGCTTTGAAAGTCTGTGGTGTCTGTCCCTGATACATCTTAGAACGATCCGGTACAGAAGAGATCACATCTCCTCCCTTGCTCTCTACGATCGTATCTGTTGCAGGAATAACCGTATCAACCGCACCATATTTAATACCGTATTTGATATTTTCTTCAATAATACGATAAGTTAAGAATGGACGAACGGAATCATGTGTTACGATCAAAGTATCATCATCCAGACCATATTCACTTTCTATATAGCGGATGGAATTCATGATCGTTTCGTTTCGTGAACTGCCACCTTCTAATACAACAACCTGCGATGCCATTTCTCCAAGGTATTTATCTACTAGCTTCTTCGTATTCTCTACCCAAGGCTTTGGACAAAGCACGATCAGCTTGGCAAAAGCATCATGTACGATAAATTTCTCAATCGTATGAATGATGATCGGCTTATCTCCTACTTTTAAATACTGCTTTGGTTTTTCTACATTGCCCATACGGCTTCCAATTCCACCTGCTAAAATTACTCCGAATACCATTTTTTCCTCCTTTGATCCTGCCTGCTGACAAGACTATTTGTTCTCATTAATATAATTGATCAAGCCCTCTGCTTTGATGATCTTTTGCATGAAAGGAGGGAATGCCTGACCTTTATATTCCGTTCCTTTTGTCTTATCATAGATCATTCCGCTATCAAAATCAATCTCTACGATATCACCGGCTTCAATTGCTTTTGCGGCTTCAGGACATTCAATGATCGGTAAACCAATATTAATGGCATTACGATAAAAAATACGTGCAAATGTTTCTGCGATCACACAGCTGATACCGGATGCTTTAATCGCGATCGGTGCATGCTCTCTTGAAGAACCGCATCCAAAGTTCTTGTTTGCAACCATGATATCACCTTTTTTTACTCTTTTGACAAAATCAGGATCAATATCTTCCATACAGTTCTTTGCTAATTCTGCAGGATCTGATGAATTCAGATATCTTGCAGGAATAATGACATCAGTATCTACATTATCACCATATTTATGTACAGTACCACATGCTTTCATATTTTACCTCTTTTCCGCAGTGTCTTTTTCTTCTGCAATCTGCACCACACTGCTCCTACAGATCACGCTATGTTCTTCTATTACAGTCCAAGCTCTGATGGCTGTGAAATCTTTCCGGTTACAGCACTTGCAGCCGCTACAGCCGGGCTTGCCAAATAAACTTCTGACTCAACATGTCCCATACGACCAACGAAATTACGGTTTGTTGTAGAAACCGCTCTTTCTCCTTTTGCAAGGATACCCATATGTCCTCCCAGACATGGACCACAGGTTGGAGTACTTACAATGGCTCCTGCATTGATAAATGTCTGTACCAGACCTTCTTCGATCGCCTGCAAATAAATTGCCTGTGTTGCAGGAATCACGATAACACGGATACCAGGTGCTACTTTACGGTCTTTTAAGATCTTAGCAGCCACTCTGAGGTCTTCGATACGTCCATTCGTACAAGAACCGATCACTACCTGGTCGATCTTTACTTCTCCGGCTTCACTTACAGTCTTTGTATTCTCAGGCAGATGCGGGAATGCGACTGTCGGTTCAAGCTTTGACAGATCGATCGTGATCGTTTCATCATAAACCGCATCTTCATCTGCTTCATAAACCGTATATGGCTTCTTTGAATGTTCTTCCATATAAGCGATCGTCTTATCGTCTACCGGGAAGATACCATTCTTAGCACCTGCTTCGATCGCCATATTTGCGATTGCAAAACGATCATCCATAGAAAGATTGGCAACACCATCTCCTGTAAATTCAAGTGAGCGGTATAATGCACCGTCGACACCGATCGTACCGATCAGATGAAGGATCACATCTTTACCGCTTACCCACTTTGAAGGCTTACCGGTCAAAACAACCTTAATGGCAGAAGGCACTTTAAACCATGCCTGTCCTGTGATCATTCCACAACCCATGTCTGTACTTCCTACTCCTGTAGAAAATGCTCCTAATGCCCCATAAGTACAAGTATGAGAATCCGCACCAATACAGGTCTCACCGGCTACGATCAAGCCTTTTTCCGGTAACAGTGCATGTTCGATACCCATCTGTCCTACTTCAAAATAATTTGTAATATCATGCTCTTTTGCATATTCTCTGACACATTTGCAATGCTCGGCAGATTTGATATCCTTATTCGGTGCAAAATGATCCGGCACCAGTGCAATCTTATCTTTGTCAAAAACAGTCTTTTTATTCAGTTTCTCAACTTCGTGAATTGCTACCGGTCCTGTAATATCATTTGCCAGTACCAGATCCAAATTGGCCTCGATCAACTGGCCAGCCACTACATGATCTAATCCGGCATGTGCAGCTAAAATTTTCTGCGTCATTGTCATTCCCATAATATATCCTCCATTCTGTATAAAACACTTTCCTATATAAATAGTCTTATCTTAATTCGGCTTTTTCAGGCTTTTATAAATAAGATCTACTGTTCTCTGACTACTCTTACCATCTTTTCCATCAAAGAAACGATCTCTAAACGGTGCGATCTTTTCCGATTCAAAATCACCTTTCTTTACAGCCTCGATCAATTCATCAAAATGATATACGATCTTGCCCGGAACAAATGTCTCAAACTCATAATAAAATCCTCTGGTTGCAATATACTGCTCAAGATCAAAACCATAAAACAGCATAGGGATTTCTAACAGAGAAGCTTCAAATACAACCGATGAATAGTCAGTTACTAAAAGATCTGTTATAAAAAGAAGATCATTTAATTCTGAATTCGTTGACAGATCAATGATATAATCCTGATATTTCGGATCGATCGTATTACGGTTGTGCACAAAAGGATGATGCTTCACGATGATCGCATACTCTTCTCCTAATGCCTCATACAACGCATTGACATCAAAAAGTTCTGTCGGATAATAACCGCTGTTCTTTCCATTACCACGAAATGTCGGCGCAAATAACAATATCTTTTTGTCTTTAAGTTTTGGATATTTCTCATAAAACTCTTTGGTAACTTTTTCTTTATACGCTTTATCAAAGAAAATGTCCGTACGTGGCACACCGGTTGCAACAACCTTTTCGATCGGAAGACCGAAACCTTCTGCATAGAACTTTCGGATCTCGTCAGAACTTACTGTCGCATAATCATAATTTCTATGATTCGGACTCTTTAAGTTCTGTCCTCCTTTCTTACCCATGCGGCTGCATCCAAACGTTTTAAATGCACCACATGCATGCCACAACTGGATCAGAGTGTTGCCTTTTCTTCGTGGCAATTTAAATAAAAGCTCCATATAATCATCGACTAAAATTACTTTTGCATTGGCAAGATAATAGCCGATCGCAAGCATATTTTTAAAGCTCATATGACGCACATCACGATCATCCAATACAAAACGGATATCCAGATTTTTGTCATTCTTTAACAGCCTATAAACAAATTCAAAATTACCGCTTAAATCTGTTCGTCTGTTTGATAAAAAGACAATACGGTTATCTTTGATCTTACATCTTGCCGCAAAGCGGTTTACGACATGCATGATTGCTAACTTCGCCGGAAGGATACCAAGACGTATCTTACAAAAACGCACCATTCTGAAACGAAGATGCTTGATAAAATATTTTATTTTTTTTCTTGTGTTGATCTTTTCTTCTCTTGGCAGAATACCAATCACCGTCAACAGTCCATCTATTATAAAGACAGGAAGCAGGCAGATAGAAATCAATAATAAGATCAGACGCCAGATTACGGCAACAACACCTTTGATCTTTTTGATCACCTTCTTTGCAATCGATGGCTTCTTTGCACTAAAGCGAGCACAAAGATCAATCTTTCCATTCTCACTTTCAAACAGAATATTATAATGACGGCTGGAGATTCCCTCCGTTCCTTCAAACCCCTTACCGGTCAATTCTCCATATTGATTTTTTGCAACATCACCGAGTACAAACGGTACATTTTGATAGGTATCATCTCCATACATCACTTCGAATGTAACAGAAATCTTTTGACCTAAAGGCTCGTTAAAAAAAATATCATGTACTTCATAATGATACTGTGCATAGATCATGAAGTCACCATTTCGTTCCGTATACGACTGCACAGCCAATGGTACACGACGTGTCTGTGTTCCGCTGTCAAAGATCACAGTCACTTTTGGATTATGTACCCTGCTGTCATATTTTCCTTTTACAACGGCAGATATCCATAAAGTCCAGCCCTCAAATTCAACCTGCTCCACTGTAAATTTTATATTCTGCATCCAATTTCACCTCATTATTTCGCAACTTGATAAGGCATTATATCATTCAATGCCACATTATATCATTTTACAATATTTCTTTTTTGATGTCTATACTTTTATTTTTGAAATCAGATCAGGCGTGTCAATGCATCTTTCTTTCCCCAGATACAGCCCTCTACACATTGAAAATCATCAAAACCGCATCTTGCACAGGGACGATCCTGCTCTAATATACTTTCCAATCGCTTCTGATTGGCTTTTGAAAGGTTTTGCCGGTTTTTTTCAAACTTCTCAATCATATGCATCGTATCTAACATAATTTCAAGCTGCGCTCTGCCACACATTCTTTCTTTGCATTTGACAACAAAATCTTCAAAAAGTCCCTGCTCGGTAACTTCAACCAGTGTTCCCTGCGGATAGACTTCTTTTATCAGTTCCATATCGGCAAGCCATTCTTTCTCAAGGCCGGTTCCTTTTAGGATCGGTGGTACAAAAAAGCCATATTCGGATGCATCTTTTCCGCCAAAGTTGATCTTTACTCTGGTCGTCCTATGACGCTGCTCCTGTGCAACCTGTGCAAAACTTGCATAAAAGACAGATGTATAGACATCTCCATAATATTCTGCATTCTGATCGTATTCTCCGGTTGCCTGTACCGGAAGGAAACGAAAATAATCATTTTTGATATCGTGAAAATTCGCTTTTCCTACAACACCAAGCATGGCTTCATATAAAGCACCCACTTCTTTACACAAACGCCGGTTAAAACCGCCTTCCATATGTTCTAACTTTGCTTCCATCTTCTTTGCAAAGTCCATTACATAGAAAATATTACGAAATGGCAAAGAATATACCATCGTTGTCTCACAAAAAACAGATATCATATAACGTGCATTTTCATATGCCAGTTTATCAATTTCTTTTTCTTTTAGGCGTTCTCCATACTTATTTGTAATCTCGGTTACAAAAATATCATGCCACTTCTGATACAGGCGGCTCTCTTCTTTTGTCTCAGGATGCATCGTTGTATAACGGGCACTCTTTTCGGATGTATTGGAAATACCAATTGAATTCAAAAGCATCGCAATCATCTTCGGGCAGGTGATCTCCATATTGATCATGCCATGCTGAAAAACGGAATGATGTCCGTTCTTTGCAGTTCCTAAAGCTCTTTTCATGGCTTTTTCTTCCGGCTGGGTACGTATCGTTGCATATCCTTCTTTTGCATAACAGGTTCCTGCAAACTTGCCACTCATCAAAGTCTGTTCATCATTCAGCTGCTGTGCTGTCATGTTATTGATTTCTTTTGTTGCTGCTATTGTTTCTATTTTGATCATACAAATCCTCACTTCTTAATTTTTCTCAAGATTGTTCCATTATATCAAATTTTATCCCTAACAACAATCTCTTACTTGCTTTTCGCTGTAAATCATGTATAATTTTTATAATCTCTATCGTGTAATGGAAGTATGATAAGATACAAAAACGAATCAGAAAGGAACAACCTGCATTAATATATATGTAGGAAAGAAACAGGAAAAAATAATGAATACTATTGAAGAGATCCAAAAGTTAAAAAAGGAAAAAAATGCTGTTATTTTAGCGCATTATTATGTAGACGGTGAAGTACAGGCAATTGCTGACTATGTTGGCGATTCTTATTATTTAAGCAAACTTGCTACAACGCTTTCTGAGGATACAATTATCTTTTGCGGTGTTAATTTCATGGGAGAAAGTGCAAAACTCCTTAATCCAAAGAAAAAAGTGATCATGGCAGATGAATATGCTGACTGTCCGATGGCACATATGGTTGATATTGATACCATTGAACAGGTTCGGCAGGAAAATCCCGATGTGTGTGTCGTCTGTTATGTCAACTCTACAGCACAGATCAAAGCACATAGTGACGTTTGTGTAACTTCCTCGAATGCTGTCCGTATTGTGAAAGCTCTTCCACAATCTAAGATCTTTTTTATTCCGGACAATAACCTTGGTCATTATGTGGCCTCACAGCTTCCTGAAAAAACATTTATTTTTCATGATGGTTTCTGTCATGTACATAAAAGCATTCATTTAGAAAATGTGCTTGCCGCTAAAGAAGCACATCCGGAAGCACTTATATTAACACATCCGGAATGTACACAGGATGTGTTAGAACATTCTGATTTTATCGGAAGCACTTCTGAGATCATTGATTTTGCGACAAAAGATTCTCATGATACCTACATCATCTGTACTGAAATGGGTATTTTTTACGAACTCGGTCAAAAGAACCCTGACAAGAAGTTTTACAGTGTCGGTCACAGACAGTTCTGTCCTAATATGAAGCGTATCAGCTTAGATAAAGTGCTTTTAGCACTTCGGAATCTTTCACCGGAAGTCTGTCTTGATCAGGATATCGCCGATCTTGCAAAACGTCCTTTAGAGCAGATGTTACATTATGCGAAATAAAATTTTTCTCTGTCACAAATATTGCAAACATAAAATCGGCTTTCCTATAGGGAATTATAATTCATAGATGGCCAGCTCAAAAAAGAGGTATTACTGCTTATTGCAATAATGCCTCTTTTTCGTTTCCATTTTCCATATACTGTACCGCTTTACATATTCTGTTATATACAATCTGACATATTGTCTTCGAATTCAATTCCTTATATTCTTCATAATACATCGGTTTTAAATAGACAACTTTTGTTTCAATCTTTCTGAGAGACCAAAGATCAAATACCTTCCATGAATCAACTAATGCTACCGGTACGATCGGTGCTTTTGCTTTCATTGCGCTTTTAAAGCAGCCGGGTTTGAATGCGTCCACCCGGTTTCGGTTACGATGCTCATATCCACCGGATGGAAAAATAATAAATTTTCTTCCCTGTTTTACTTCTTTGGTAATCTCATTAATAATCCCTGCAGCCTGCCGAAGATCATCTAACTTCAAACGTTTTCCCTGTACAAGATCAATAAATTGACGAACAAGCGGTCCATGCGACCTTGCATCATCCATAACCACAGAACATGGTTTTTCATGAGAAAGCATAATGCCTAATGCATCATATTTCCCCTGATGATTAGCAAACATAACATATCCGTTCTCAGAATCAGGAATATTCTCTTTGCCATATGCTGTTGTATGAATTCTGCCTGTATGGTTCATCAGACGGATTACGTGTTGATCATATTCATATCGAAATTTTTCAGAATATTTTTCAGGATGTCTTGCATAATAGTCCATAACCGGGATCATCCATGCACGATATAAATTTCCTAAGATCACATAACCAAACCGTAACAATTTCTTCACCTTTTCTTTCTATATATTGCTCTTTGCATTTTTTAATTGAACGTATATTACATTCTTTTCTTCTGTCGCTCTCTTTTTGAATCGTACTTATCCTATCATGTCGTTTAAGAAACGCCAATAAATATTCAAAGCCGAAAAACTCAAAGAATACTCTATCATACAACATTCCTTTTTACAACCAAATCACATATTCTTTACGCTTTTTTTACATTCCACTCCATACATCACACGCAAAACCATCTGCCATTTTCTTTTCTCTTTTGCCAGGCCATTCTTTCGTGTGTATCAATCGTCAACCGGATTGCCTAACCACCCTGCCTTGTTATATCCAGCGTTTCCTTTACTTCCCTTTCAAAAAAAGCTATAATATGAGCAAAGAATTATATTGTAACAGAAAGGACAGACATGGAATGTCTGAATGAAATCTTATGGCATTTGATGGAATTGTAATTGCAAATCTCGCAAAAGAGTTAAATCATAAATTAGCAGACGGACGAATCACAAAAATCGCACAAACAGAATCTGACAAGCTGCTTTTAACGATCAAAAAGAGTATTTCCTCTCCTGAACAAAAGACGATCCGTACACAGAACCGTTTAGTTATCTCTGTCAATCCAAGCCTCCCGCTTTTGTATCTGACACAGGAAAATCAAAATGCTCCTTTACAGGCACCGACTTTTTGTATGGTACTTCGCAAACATTTGAATAATTGCAAGATCAACCTGATCGAACAGATCGGTTTAGAGCGTGTCCTTTGTATGCATTTAGAGCATCTGAATGAAATGGGGGATTATTGCCGCAAAAAACTTTATATCGAATTAATGGGCAAACACAGCAATATTATTTTTTGCGATGAAAATGACCAGATCATCGACAGCATCAAACATATCTCTGCATTAGTCAGCTCAGTTCGTGAAGTACTTCCGGGACGACAGTATTTCATTCCAAATACATTAGATAAATATGATCCTTTGACGATTTCCGAAGACGACTTTTACGCAAAGGTTCTCTCCCGTCCTATGCCGCTTGACAAAGCAATCTATCGGACATTGACCGGATTTAGTTCTGTTATGGCAAATGAACTTTTATATCGTGCTTCTTTATCCGACTGTTCCAATGCTTCTGAGCTTTCCGGCGATGCGAAAAAGCATCTATATCGAAACTTTTTAGAAATGATCGATCAGATCAAGACGGGTGATTTTTCGCCCAATATCATTTATAAAGAAGAAACACCGGTTGAGTTTGCGAGTCTGTCCCTGACAGAATATGCCTCTTCCGGGGAATATACGATTCATCCTTATCAAGAAGCCAGCCGGATGCTTTTTGATTATTATCATACAAAAGAAGCTTTAGGACGTATCCACCAAAAGTCAGCCGATCTGCGTCGTATCACACATACTGCCCTAGAGCGCAGCCAGAAGAAATATGATTTGCAGCTAAAACAGCTTAACGATACGAAAAAGCGGGACAAATATAAAGTTTATGGAGAGCTTTTAACAACCTATGGCTATGAATTAAAAGGTGGAGAAAAAAGCCTGACCTGTGATAATTATTATACCAACGAACCGATTACGATTCCTTTGGACGAAAATAAAAGTGCTGTTGAAAATGCGAAACGCTATTTCGAAAAATACGCCAAATTAAAAAGAACATTTGAAGCTTTAACCGAACAGACTAAAGAAACAAAAGAAGAGATTGACCACTTAAACTCGATCAGCAATGCATTGGATATTGCACGAGAGGAAGAAGATCTTGCAGCGATACGAAAAGAGTTAAGTGATACCGGATATGTCCGTCATCATTTCCAAAAAGGAAAACAAAATACAAGAAAAGCACCAAAGAGCAAACCGCTCCATTATATCTCTTCTGATGGTTTTCATATGTATGTGGGCAAAAATAATTATCAAAATGACGAGTTGACTTTTAAGTTTGCAACCGGTAATGACTGGTGGTTTCACGCGAAAGCGGCTGCCGGCTCTCATGTCATTGTAAAAACAGAAGGCAATGAACTTCCTGACCGCACCTTTGAAGAAGCCGCACGCCTTGCAGCACATTATTCCAAAGCCAGAGAACAGGAAAAAGCCGAAATCGATTACGTGCAAAAAAAACATATTAAGAAGCCAAATGGTGCAAAACCGGGCTTTGTTGTATATTATACAAACTATTCAATGACGATTTCTACCGATATTACCGGAATTGAAGAAGCCGAATAAAAATGCAAAAAAAGCATTTTTATTGAAGTTCCACTCTCCATGAGTAATCGTCTATACATCGAAAGAATTTCGACTGCAACAATAACACGATAACACCAATAGAAAAGAGGATGCATATGATCTTATCAGACAATCACGTACACACATTTTTTTCTGCTGACAGCGAAGCATCGATCGAATCCCACTTGCTAAAGGCAAAAGAAAAACATTTTACATCCATCTGTTTTACAGACCATATGGATTATGAGGTTTTTTTGCCGGCAAATAACATTGAATTTACTTTTTTGCCGGATGATTATTTTGCAACATTAAGAAATTTGCAAAAGCAATATAATGACCTTGAAATCCGGATTGGTGTCGAACTTGGCTTAAAAGATTCGATTTTTTCGAAAGCTCTTTCGCTTACCAAAGAATATCCTTTTGATTTTGTGATCGGATCAACGCATGTGATTGACGATTACGATCCTTATTATATGGACTATTGGGAAAACTTTGGAGAAAAAGAAGGAATACGTCATTATTACGAAACTACTTGCGAAAATGTTTTACGTGGTTATGATTTTGATGTATATGGTCATATCGACTATGTGATCCGCTATGCCCCTACATTAAAAAAAGCGAAAAAAGAAGGGAAAGATCTCGAGACCCTGATCGAGCAGTTTATGACTGATAATATGGAATGTATCGAACAGATTTTAAAAGAACTGATCAAATGCGGTCATGGTATTGAAGCCAATTCAGGCGGCTATCTTGCCGGTCTTTCTCATCCCAATCCTCATGAAAAGATTCTTGCTTTGTATCATGACTTAGGTGGTGAGATTCTAACGATCGGTTCGGATGCCCACGATGCCATCAACTTAGGAAATGCTTTTGATAAGCTTCCGGCATTATTACAGCAATGTGGCTTTTCGCACTATACGATCTTTAAAGACCGTTCTCCTGTCTTCCTGCCACTCTCATGATACATTCACTTGTTTTCCTTTGCAGAATACATGAGTAACGCAATTTTTAAGAACAACGTATGACAAGTAAGCAATACCTGGATCTTTGAGTTATCATTACTTACCTGCATTCACAATGCAAAAGATTCTACACTCTGCTTGTTACGCAATTATGAAAACTCTCTTAATTGTGCAACAAGCTCTTTTAAAGTTTCTACAAAATAAGTCATCTCTTCTAATGTATTTTCTACCCCCAGTGAAATGCGGATCGTTCCTCTTGCATACTCTTCAGGGAGTCCGATCGCCTGTAATACATGGGAAATGCTTTTTTCAGAAGAAGTACATGCTGATCCGCCTGACACACAGATGCCTTCCATATCAAGAAAAAGAATCAGCGACTGGCTTTCAATCCCACGAAAACCAAACGAAACATTTGCATCCAAACGGTTCTCTAATGAACCATTTAAGACAACATCCGGTATCTCTTTTAAAATCCGATCGATCAGGTAATTTCTTAACGAAAGTAACTTTTCATGATTTTCTGACAGATTGTGCATTCCGATCGAAACTGCTTTCGCCATTCCAACGATCCCTGCTACATTTTCCGTACCGGCTCTTCTCTTTCTTTCCTGATTTCCTCCATGTAAAAGCGAAGGCAATGCGATGTTTTCTTTTACATATAAAAAACCGGTTCCTTTTGGTCCTTGAAACTTATGTGCACTTACACTTAAAAGATCGATCGACTGTTTTACGACATCGATCGGTTCATGAAGATACGCTTGCACTGCATCTGTATGAAACACAATATGTTTTTTCCTTGCAAGTTCTCCGATACGTTCAACCGGCTGCAGTGTTCCAATTTCGTTATTTGCATACATGATACTGATCAATATCGTATCCGGCCGGATATTTCTTTCCACGTCTTCTACCGATACGCAGCCATCATGATCAACCGGAAGATATGTGATCTCATATCCCTTTTTCTCAAGATATTGGCAGGTTCGAAGGATTGCATGATGTTCGATCGTACTTGTAATGATATGCTTTCCCTGTTCTTTTTTTAATCTTGCCATTCCAACTAATGCCCAGTTATCAGCTTCCGTTCCGGAACCGGTAAAGAAAATTTCTTCCGGCTTCGCATGAATACTGTCTGCGATCACTTTCCTTGCACGTTCTAACATCAGACGGGAATCAGCTGCAAATTCATAACTTCCGGAAGGATTGGAATAGACATCCTGAAAAAAAGGCAGCATTTCTTTTATCACTTCAGGATGCGTCGCTGTTGTAGCGGCATGGTCCAGATATACCATCACAATCCCTCTCTTTCTGGTTCTTTGTACCATTATTTTATGCCTATATCATATTCTATGAATGCAAGGAATTTTTGTGTATGTAAAAGCAGGGATTTTTTATGTCCCAATTGCATAAAATGTTTTTTATAGAATGTTTAGGACGCGATCTGCTGTTCCGGAAATGGAGCTTTTTATGCGTTATCTGAAAAATCAAGTCATACAGGGAACTTTGATCTTAACGATTGCCGGGTTTATCACGCGACTGATCGGATTTGTCTATCGTGTCTATCTTTCTGATACGATCGGTTCCCGCCTGCTTGGTGTGTACCAGCTGATCTTCCCGGTTTATGGCATTTGCTTTACTATTTATGCTTCCGGTATCCAGACAGCTATTTCGCAAAAAATTGCTTCGATCACAGAAGATTCTGATGCATCTGTGATAAAACGTCATAAGAAAGAATTGTCTTATTTTAAAACAGGTCTTTTTGCCTCGCTTTTTCTCGCATTTGTTCTGTCTTTTTTCGTCTTTGGCTTTGCCGATCAGATTGCAAGCCATCTGTTACTCGAAAAAAGCTGTACGGTCTATTTAAAGATTCTTTGCACTCTTTTTCCTTTTTGTGGAATTTCAGCTTGTATCAACGGATATTTTTATGGAAAAAAAGAAGCAAAATACCCAGCTGTCTCACAGATCGTTGAACAGCTTTCCCGCGTTTTTATTGTGATATTACTTTGTACTTTTTTGCCATACTCTGCTTTGATCAACTCCTATTTTGCTGTATGCGGGCTGGTATTTGGCGAGATCATGGCTTCTATCTACAACATGATCCGTTTTGGACTTGCGCAAAAAGAGTTTATAAAATGCCATTCAGACAAAAATACACCATTTCATACTACCGTTTTTTCAAAAAACTCTTTTCCGGACACTACTCCTTTGGAAACTGAACCAAAAACAAAACAAAAACTTTCACGCTCCCTTTCTTTTCCTGCCAAAGCAACGTTAAAACAAAAACATACCATCAAAAAATCTTTGCTTTTTTTAGCTATTACTTTGACCGGAACAAAATTAATCCTATCTATCTTACATAGTGCAGAATCGGTATTCATTCCCGCCGCCTTACGGAAATACGGTTATTCTGCTGCCAATGCATTAAGTACCTATGGTATTTTATCCGGTGTCGCTTTGCCATTTATCCTCTTTCCCTCTGCGATCACAAACTCTTTTGCCGTTATGCTGCTTCCATCCATTGCACAGGCAGCAGCGCAAAAGAAAAGAGAAACGATTCAAAAATACGTTTCTCTCTCCGGAAAATACAGCCTATATCTTGGCTATTTTTTTACTTGTATTTTTCTGCTCTTTGGACAGGATTTTGGAACTTTACTGTTTCAAAGCAAAGAAGCCGGGCTGTATATCAGATGGCTTTCTTTTATCTGTCCTGCCCTATATCTGTCAACTACTTTTACAAGCATTATCAATGGACTTGGCTCTACACAGATCACCTTTTTTATTACGATCATCAGCCTGGGAATCAATATTGCAAGTCTTGTCTTTTTCGTACCGGTCTATGGCATGAAAGCCTACCTTGCAGGATCGATATTAAGTGATTATATCATGGTGTTATTCGAATATATCTATTTGCATTCATATATCCGGATCGATTTTTGTAAAACTTTTCTTTTGCCACTTCTTTTTTTGATTTTAAGCCTGCTTGTCTTTCCGTTTATCTCTTCCTTTTTACCGATAAAGGTGTCACGGCTTCACCGGATTGCTATGCTCTTTTTCAAGCTACTTCTTCTTGGAATCGGATATTTTGGCTTTTTAATCGGAAGCGGCTGTCTTGTGAGTGGCAAAAAATCGTCTTGTAAACGGGAAAAATTTGACACCTGATTTTTGGAATGCTATATTATATCCAACAAATTGAATAGAGATTGAACGTACTCCACCAGGGGTGCGGGCAATCCCTATTTTTTTTAATTCCACAATGGTTTCCTCTCTTCTTTTCCTTTTAAAATCATACCCAAACCTATCTATAACTTTGTTGCAACTTTTCTTTACTGATTAAGCTACGATCTCCATCTTTTTTCTCTTCTTCAAATGGAAAAATATTCGTTTATTTTATCACCCCACGGAAACTTCCACATTTTCTATTTCCTCATTCTTTATTTCAATATATTCATCAGAAGTTTCCGGATTAAAAACCAAAACATTATATTCTAATTCTTCACCATCATAATCAAATGCCGGCTCAATTCCAATGGAAAAACCATTCAATATATTGCCATTCTTCAATGTCAACTTTATTTTTGATCTTTCGCTTGAAAGAGCCTCTGCTTTTACAAGCATATCTTCATTGTACATACCAAGCAACAATCCTTTATAGTGTATACATGTATACACTTTTTGCTATTACCAACAGTCATCCTGCAAATTTGTTATATCTATTCTTTCCAACATTCCTACCGGAACATCAAATTGAATATACTTTTAAGAAAAATGCTGCCACTCTTAACAAACAGAAATACGCATTCAACCGGTTGCATACGTCTTCTCTGCCGGAAATTCTCCTCGTCGTGACAAATTCATCATGTGTCCAAATGCATTATGAGCGGTTCTCCTGTCAACTAACCCATTTGAAGGCATGCAAACAATCCTTGAATTTTCTATATTTACTAAATCAATTTCCATAATGCCATCTAATATATCAATACCAAAGCAATACACTACTTTATCTTCGCTCTTTTTTAATAATTTTATCGAGGTCCACATTATCCACTCCTGTTTTATACTTAACTTCCTATTTGATCTTTACCGATTTTCCTATATCTTACTTTCTAAAAATGTTTGTTTTACAAATAATCATACATTTTTTAATAAATTCATAAAAACGTTCGTTCCAAATCCATGTCTAATCCCATTGCTTTTAAATCAATATCATGAACATACAATTCACTTTGTAAAATATCAAGCATTTCATAATAAGCGACCTTTCTTCCTGCTAAAAATACATCTTTTGTATTTGCTTTAGATTCTTTCTTGGCATCAGACGCATTAGCAATAAGACGGGAAATGATATATTTTAAACACTCTGCATTCATTTGTTTATTCATCTTGATCACTCTCTTTACTAATTTTATTTCCAATGATTTTTTGAAAATTTACAAGTCCCCTCTTCCATGATACTAAAAATCCAAGCCAAGCAAAGTATCATATGTTATTGCTTTTTCTAAAGCATGATAAAAGACAGGAATACTCTCTTTTATATCATCAATAATCAGCTTTGTATCAAATAAATTATTATCCGATATTTCTTCGCTTTCATAATCATCTATTAGAATTTTGCAGCGAATATTTATTTCATCAAATTTCTCCAATAGAATTAAAAATTCCTTTTCCGGTAATTCCGTAATGAATAAATTATCACTTTTTTCAATTCCACAGTCATATTCTGTCTTTCCCATATCATTTAAAGGAACTGTTAAAAACCTTTTTTTCATAGTCAAATACCTCACTTCCATCGGATACAGCAATATTGGGTATCAACTTCTTTATTTTACGGCAAGTTTGCTTTTTCCCCATTCAGATAAATACTTGGCTACTCTGGCTTTTTCATCAGGAAATATCTGTAAGTTTATTTTAATGCCATTTTCTCAACCTGTCAATGAGGCATCTTCGTTCTTTTTAGTCATCATTACCGTCACCTCGCCCTGGTCGAATTTTTCATACGTTTCAATATTCTCTAGACTAATTGCCTGCATCGTACGTTTGCAATTTCTTCGCAAGAATTTCTTCCATCAAAGCCGATGCCGCACCACAACCCCACCATGCTTTTTTCAGACTGATTCCGAATACCTCGCGATGGCTCATGCGATTGTGGTTACGATTCCCCTTTATGCTGCATATATTCTTTTACCTCTTCAAAATCCTTGGTAAGTCTTATGTATTGAAGAATTACGCCCTCTTCATTCGGACTTTTCACAAGTTCTTCCGTTACTCTCATCGTTTTTCCTTTCCGGCTCCATAGCTAATGTCCTTATTCTCACAACCATATCTTCTATAGCCTGTGCACCTGCACTATTTTCCTGTGTCGCTGCGGTTACATATTCAATTGCCCGGTAATTGCTCCGTGTATTAACAGTTACCTGCTCCATTGATGCTGCCACTTCACTGCTATGAATCCTTATATTTTCTACGGTCTTATCCATCTCCATAATCTGCTTGGTCATCTGCTCATTAGATACCGTAATCATAGATGTAGAATCCCCTGCTTCCTGTCTTCCATATCATCTAATCTCCATATACATTTTAGGTAATGTGCCACCATAATTACTCTATCGTTAATTGATTTCATTGTCTATATACAGACAACTAACATGCACAAAATCGGCACCAAGATGCATAGCACTATCAACTTTCATATTTAAATAATCTGTCCCGGCAGTTCCTTTTTCTCTTTATAGGAAAATTGCTTATCAAAATCCTCTGCTTCCTGCTCATCAACCAAATATCCTTCCGGTGTTGCATATTCTCCTGTAATTCCATCAAGATATCCTGATTTCAGTTCCCTGCATAAGAAGAATGATGCATCTTCCCCCTCCGGCAAGCCATGATAACGGATAACA
>OGPZ01000249.1_pt1 | contig 50688 bp, 40 predicted proteins | sample 1553111 | NCBI WGS metagenome assembly OGPZ01 (sample SAMEA2579968, study PRJEB22360) | human gut metagenome
CCATATGGACGGTCCCTCCTGGGGGCGCCTGCCAGTCTCTTTCCTGTGTATAGAAGCCATAATTTAATGCCGGCTGATGTGAGAAAAAGTTGACCGCACAGGAACCGTCCCTGTCAGAAATACCACGGATACAATTCATTCCCTGTGGCTCTTCCCAGATACAGTCCGTCCATACATAACGATCTGTATATTCATTCTTCTTAGCCTTCATGGATTCTTTAAACCACTTATGCGTTACCGCCGTATGTCCCGGAACTAAGTCTAGGATCACATGCATGTCCCTTTTATGTGCTTCTTCAAATAAATGTGCAAGATCTTCATTCGTACCATAGCGTGGTGCAACGGTATAGTAATCTTCCACATCATATCCGGCATCTCCAAATGGCGATAAAAAGCAGGGATTTAACCAGATTGCATTACATCCTAATTCTTTGATATAATCCAGTCTTTTGATGATTCCCGGAATATCACCGATTCCGTCTGCATTGGTATCCTGAAAAGATTGTGGGTAAATTTCATAAAATGTGGCATCTGCAAGCCACTCCGGCTGTTTATTCTCTGGCATATCAGAATCTCCTTGTTATATATTTTGTTATGGATAAACAATCGAATAAACGATAACGATACTATAGCTGTATCTTTACGCTAAACGCTATCCGTTTATCGACTTTATACTCACCATGTTACTCTTTCAAAGTTTTCCTTCCTGATCGGAAGAAATTTTGCATGTACACATACAATTCCACTATACATTTCCTCGTTTTAAAAAGCAAGAACAAAAGTAAAAAGCCCTGCCATCGTGCATATCTGCCGGATATCCGGTCGCACAATGACAAGACTTTTTTTGCAAGTTTATTCTACTAAAAACACATTTTGATGATGATCATCAAAGAAATCATAAACATCTGACTTTCTGATCTTGTTAAAACAGATCCTTGATTCTAATTTTTCTTTTTCTTTCTCTTTACTGCTGCAATGATTGCCTGCAATACGATGAAGAAACAGAGCAATGCAGATAATGTGATTCGTACCCACCAGCTTGAAAGAGTACCCTGTGTTGTGATCAGGCTTGAAATAGTACCATTGATCAATACACCAAAGAGTGTACCGATTACGGTTCCGACACCACCACTTAAGAGCGTACCACCGATTACGGCTGATGCGATCGCATCCATTTCAAGACCTTTTGCCTGCTCTACGAAACCGGCACAACTGTTCAGACAGAAGAGGAAACCGCCAAGACCGGCTAAGAAACCGTCCAGTACATAAGCTTTCATCTTTGTTCTCTTTACATTTAAGCCCATCATAACCGCACTTTGCTGATTGCCACCGATCGCATACAGGTTACGACCAAACTTGGTAAACTTAAGCATGATCGTGATCAAAATGACAACTCCAAGTGCAATGATCACAGTTGGATAAATATATGCCGGAATAAACATTCCTCGTCTGTTATAAGTACCAAACGGAAGATTGATACGGTAGTTTGCCCATGCTAAGAAAGTTTTGTTCTTAATGGCGATCATGTCGGTACTGATAACGGCTGTTAAACCTCGCCCGAAGAACATACCAGCCAACGTTACAATGAATGGCTGGATCTCCAGATATGTTACTAAGTAACCCTGAACGACACCAAAGAGAATACCGATCAGTAATGAGATCACAACGGCTGAGATTGCACTCATGCCTTTGTTTTCCATTGCATATGCGGCTGACATACAAACCAATGCGGTAACAGAACCAACCGAAATATCGATTCCACCGGTGATCATGACTAATGTCATACCACAACCTATAACGATCAGACCAGCGTTCGAAATGAACAGGTTCATAAACATCTGGGGTTTTGCAAAACCTTTGTCTTCAAAAATTATCATTCCTGCGATGTACATTACTGCGAATAACACGATTGTAATCATCAACAGGAATGTACTACTATTAATTTTTCTTTTAGCTTTTTTCTTTTCCATATTAATGACCACCTTCCATCGCTTTATTGTTCTTTAAAGCTCTTTTTTTCTTCCACTCATCTACAGATCTTCTAAATACAGGACTCTGGATCACTACGATAATGATAACGACAATTGCCTTGTATACAGGAAGCTGATCGGCTGATACATTCATTGCATAAAGTGTTGTTGTCAATGCCTGAATCGTATAAGCACCGATAACAGAACCCATGATGCTGAATTTACCACCACTTAAAACGTTACCACCAAGAGCAACTGCAAGGATCGCATCCATTTCTAAGTTAAGACCAATGTTATTTGCATCTGCTGAGTAGATACGGCTTGAAGCAACAATCCCGGCAATACCTGATAAGATTCCACAGATCACATAAGTTAAAAACTTGATCATTGTAGAATTCAGACCAACCAGTCTGGATGCGGAACCGTTAATACCTACGCTTTCGATATAAAGACCAAGTGCTGTCTTTTTCAAAACCAAATTGACAATTATGATCGCTGCTATTGCGAAGAAAATCGGTGTTGGAATCGGACATTTACCGATATATCCACCCATTATTTTGAAAGAACCTACACGTACATATGTAATCTGGCCTTTTGTAATAAGCTGTGCAATACCACGACCGGCTGTAAACAGGATCAACGTCGCGACCATAGGCTGTATGCCAAGATTTGCTACGAGGAAGCCGTTAAATGCTCCACAAATGGCTGCTACAATAATTGCTGCGATAATTGCGAGTGCCATGGAATTCATCAACTCATTGGTTGATACCTGACCACCGGATAAGATCTGACAACAAACTGCTGCGGCCACCGCCATAACTGCACCAACACTGATATCCTGACCACCGGATGCTGCTGTTACCAGTGTCATACCAATGGCTACGATAACCAGCTCTGACGCACGGTTTACAACATCGACAAGATATCCGTAAAGAACACCGTTTTTAATAGATACTGCAAAAAAGTTTGGTGTCTTAATTACATTGACTAAAAGTACAACAAGCAAGCAGACGATTGGTAAAAAAAGACGGTGCTGCGTGATTGCTTTCCAGTTAAAACTTTTCTTTTCATTACTCATTGTTCTTGTCACCTCCTGCTATGGTCTCCATGATCTTCTCCTGTGTAAGATCATCACCCTTGATCTCACCGACTTTCTTACCATCACGGAGAACTGCCATTCTACTGCAGGTACGAAGCATTTCTTCTACTTCGGACGAAATAAAGGCGATTGACTTACCTTCATCGGCCAGTCTCAGAACTAATTTCTGAATCTCTGTTTTCGTACCGATATCAATACCTCTGGTTGGTTCATCTAAGATCAAAAATCTTGGATTTGTAAGCAGCCATCGTCCAAGAATAACTTTCTGCTGGTTACCACCTGAAAGACTCTTGATCGGTGTTTCCATACTTGCTGTCTTGATTTGCAATAGTTTAATAAAGTTAGTAGCGGCATCTTCCATCTCTTTACGCTTCATTGGTTTAAACATTCCACGTTTTGCCTGCAATGCGATAATAATGTTTTCACGTACTGACAGGTCTGCAAGAATACCGTCTTTCTTTCTATCCTCAGGTAAATATGCCATTCCTGCTTTCATTGCATCTAATGGAGCATTTATCTTTACTTTTTTGCCAAAGACTTTCACTTCACCGGTATCTGCCTTGTCAGCTCCATAAATCGCTCTTACAAGTTCAGAACGTCCGGAGCCAAGAAGACCGGTAAGACCAACAACTTCTCCTTTGTTAAATGTAATATCAAATGGTTTGATCGATCCATGATGCGATACCCCAACGGCTTCAATAACAGGATCTCCTTCTTTTACCTCTCCACTTCTCTCACTCTTAATATCTGCAAGGTCATCAAAATCTTTACCCATCATTTTCGCTACTAACTGAACTCTTGGTAAGTTTTCTACATCATATTCACCAACAAGCTCACCATTTCTTAATACTGTGATCTTGTCACAGACTTCATAAACCTGTTCCAAAAAGTGAGTTACAAAAATAATCCCTACACCTTTTGCTTTTAATTTTTTCATCAGGACGAACAGCTTCTCTACTTCTTCTTCATCCAATGATGAAGTCGGTTCGTCTAAGATCAATACTTTACACTCCATATCTACTGCTCTTGCGATTGCGATCATCTGCTGGATAGCGATCGAACATTCATCAAGCAATGTAGTCGGAGCAACCTCAATATCTAAAGATTCCAGTAAAACTTTTGATCTGGAATTCATTTCTTTCCAGTTGATCATGCCAAGTTTTTTAGGTTCCCGGCCAATAAACAAGTTCTCTGCAACTGTAAGGTTCGGACATAAGTTTACTTCCTGGTACACAGTGCTGATACCATTGTTCTGGGCATCCTGTGGTGATTTGTTCACCATTGCCTTTCCATCCATGATGATCTCACCTGCATCGAAAGGATAGATACCTGTTAATACTTTGATCAGTGTTGACTTTCCGGCTCCATTCTCTCCCATCAAAGCATGAATATCGCCTTCACATAACTTAAAGTCAACATTGGATAATGCTTTTACACCCGGGAATGTCTTAGTGATGCCTTTCATCGTCAAAATTGTTTTCTGAGCCATTTGCATTCCACCTACTTTCTAAAAATGTGTAAAACCAGTGTTCTCACCGATTTCTCATTCTTTCCTGTACCGATTTCTTTCATTGAAAAAGGTATAAAAATAGCGCAATACAGCTTTTATGTTACTTTCTATATTGCGCTATTTCTTAAACACTTGTAGCGTTTTCTTTTATAAAACCTCTTTTAGTATGCACGTTTTGAAATCACATCATCTGTTACTACAGTAACATCATAATCTTTTCCATCTGCTGAAATCTTAGCAACATCTTTTACTGCTGCGAAAACTTCTTCGTCTACATACTGTTTCTTATCCGGCTCTTTGCCTGCTTCTAATGATTTGATGATCTCTTCTACACGAGGACCATGTAATGGGTTACACTCTGTGTCTAAGATGATCTTGCCATCTTTTACATCTGTTAAACCTGTCTTTGTAGAGTCGAATGACATTACAAGGATATCATCTTTACCTGTACCGACTTTCTTACCTGCTGCTGTGATCGCATCAATTGCACCGAATGCTTCGTTATCGTTCTCGCAGTAAACTACGTCGACATCATCACCATGTTTCTTTAAGAGTGATTCCATAACTTCCTGGCCTTTTGCCTGCGTGAATTCACCTGTTTCTTTTGCAAGTAATGTCCAGTTCTTGTTTTCTTTACAAGCTGCTTCAAGACCTTTTGTACGTCCGATCTGAGCAGAAGCACCGATTGTACCCTGAATATCTACGATATTGATCTTCTCGTCTCCACGTCCTGTTGCTTCTAAGTAAGCTTTTAACCAAGCTGCTGCTTTCTTACCTTCAAGTTCGAAGTTTGAACCTACCCAAGCTGTGTATAAGCTGTCATCTGATACCTTAACCATACGGTCTACGATGATTACAGGAATTCCTGCATCTTTAGCTTCTTTTAATACTGTATCCCAACCGGTTTCTGTTACAGGAGCTAATACAATATAGTCAACTTCCTGCTGGATGAAGTTTCTGATCGCTTTGATCTGATTTTCCTGTTTCTGCTGAGCATCATCAAAGATTAATGTGTAACCATTCTCTTCGCTGAATGTCTCTTTCATTGATGTAGAGTTTGCTGTACGCCAGTCTGACTCAGCACCTACCTGTGAAAAACCTACTGTAATGTTACCGCTCTTTGAGCTGTCATCTGCTTTCTTTGCATCTTTTGATCCGTTTGATGATCCACAAGCTGTCAAAGAGAAAAGCATACAAGTTGCTAATAATACTGAACATAAAATTTTCTTAATCTTCATACTATTTTCCTCCTCAATTTCTTGAATAGTTTTGGTTACCCGCTACAATTATTATTATAAATTTTCTTGTTGAATTTACCATAAAGAAAATTATGAAAAAAGTTTATTATTTTATCAGTATTTTTTATTTTTTATATTTTTTTATCCAAGAAGTTGAATTTTTTTGGAATTCTTACACGAATCCGCGTTCCTTCACCATATTTCGACCAGATGTCAATACCATATCCGGCACCAAAATATAAAACAAGCCGTCCCTGGACTGCTGCCAACCCAAAACCCACATTATTATTCTGCTTTAATCCTTCTTTTACTTCCTGTAAGCGTTCTTCTGTCATTCCGATACCATCATCAAGCACCTGAATCACAATGTCATCCCCGGCATCTTCAAATGTGATCGTGATCTTGCTCTGCCCTCTCTTCTCCTTAACACCATGATAGAGTGCATTTTCCACCAACGGCTGTAATGTCAGCTTCGGCAGACTGATCATTTCAAACTCTTCCGGAAGATCGATTGAATATTCTAAGATATCACTATAACGGATCTGTTGGATTTCAAGATAGCTCTTCGTATGTAACACTTCATCAAATAGAGAAATAACATCCTCACCTTTTGATAAGGCGGTTCGAAAAAACATAGAAAGATGGGTCAGCATTTCAATCGCTTCATCATGCATATCAGCTTCTACCATCCATACAATCGTATCTAGTGTATTATATAAGAAGTGAGGACTTACCTGCGCCTGTAATAACTCTAGCTGTGTCATATGCTGTTTTCTTTCTTCCTCCTTGACATTTTCAAGTAATGTCTGGATACGTCGTGCCATTTTCTGAATACCCTGATCCAGATTTTTCACCTCAATCACATTTGTTTCAACCGGCAGGATTTCAAAATTACCATGTCCGACTTTTCGTACATTTTCGCTCAGGCAGCTGATCGGATGTGTAATCTCTTTTGCAAGCCGAAATGACTTTCTGACCATCCATGCTACAATCAAAGCTACGATTACACCGAGTATCGATCCTACTATCATTATCCGAATAAACATATTATCCTCAACCTGCTTTAAATATCCGGCCTCATAATAGATATAATCTCCCATCGCACTTTGTATCAGCTCAGTCAGAACATAGACGTTACTGGTCAGTTGCTGCTGTCTGGAATCATAACTTTCTGTCTTGGACAGGACACGCATACGCTTTTTCAAATTCTTGCAATTTGCAATCACACGATCAATCGCTTCTTTGCTTTCTTTGCGAACTGTCGTTTCCCGTAACTCTTGTGCTACACTGATCGCCACATTAACATCTTGAATCGGCAATGTCTTCTGATCTACACTTCCTACGCAGTAATGATACATTTTCAGGTCCATATTTTCCTTAAAACTCAGACTAAACTTACTGCTAAGGTTCATATTGTGTGTGATCACAGAATAATTTCCAATATAAATACATAAGAAAAAGAATACCAGCAGTATACAGAATACTAATGAAAGTGCAAGACTCCATATTAAATATTGCATTTTTGTATTTAAGCTAAGTTCTTCGTATTTTACTCTTCTTTTTTTCACTTGGCTGCCCCCTGATTACGATATTCACTTGGTGTACATCCCTGTGTTTTCTTAAACAAAAAACTAAAATAATGAGAATCTTTATAGCCAACCTCTAAAGCAATCTCACCGGAACGCTTGTCTGTGCATCGAAGCAGCTCTTTTGCTTTATTCATTCTAAGTCCTGTCAGATATTCAATAAATGTCTGGCCCATTTTCTGACTAAACATCGCACTAAAATGGTTTGCACTAACATTTGCCACACAGGCAACGGTGTTCAGCGTCATGTTTTCATCAGAAAAATTTTCTTCCATATATTGTACTGCACTTTGTAATACATTCTGGTATTTACCACGGCTTTTCTCTTCTCTAAGCTCGATCGCTTTTTGCAACGCTTTCTTAATGCTTTCTTCGATCACCGACAGATCTGCCACCTGATTCATGCCTGACGCTTCTAATAAAGAATTGTCGATCACATCTTTTTCATATCCCAGTTTCTGTAAAAAAGACACAATGCAAAAATGAATATTCAGCAAAATGTATTGACGAAACATTTTCGACTTTAATGCAGATTCTCCAACCATCTGTACATAATTCTTTACAAAGCTGTCCGTTTCATCCTCCAATGCATTGCATAAAAAGTTCTGAAAAATTGTAGGATTGACTACGTTAGTATCGACAGCAACTAAATCTTTTAATTCATTTTCCTCCGTATTGTTTCCCAGAACCATATCAGAAGATATAACATGGGAATATCCAAAATAACGATATGCAAATATCTGCATTCCTTTCTCATAGCAATCAGGAAGCTGGCTTAATCGTTCTACGGGTTCTGAGGCACAAACGATCCACTCTAATCCACACTCATCCTTTTCCATGATCTTTTGCAAAGTTTCCACACAATTCTTTGTTTTTCTCTGCATTGTATCATACTCACCGGTCAGCAACACAACATAACTAAACATCTGGTTGCGGAACATATATGTATTGGCTTCTGCTTGCAATACATCATCAATCTGCTTTTGTACATCCGCTGCTTTCTGTGAATATCCCTGATCTACAGAATCAGAATCCTTGCTTGCCGCAAGAGAAAAGAACACAAGATTATAACTTTCAGCTGTAATATCAATTGAAAGCTGCTCTGCTTTTTCATAAATTTTCTGAAGATCCGTATGTTTCGTAACCAGCATTTCAAAGAAGTCTCTGCGTGAATTATTCTCATATTCTTTCATCTCACGCTCAAATTTTTTATAATAATCCTGTTGTCTGTCTTTCTCTTCAAAATCCTTCTGAATCTTTTTTAAGACTTTCTCAAAGTCCGCTCTTGCAATTGGCTTTAGCAAATAATCATCTACACCGATTGCAATCGCTTTACGTGCGTATTCAAAATCATCATATCCACTAACAATCACAATACGGATATTCGGAAATTCTTTTTTCACAATACTGCTTAATGTCAGTCCATCCATAAAAGGCATCTTAATATCTGTGATCAGAACATCCGGTTTGCTCTTACGAATCATAGGCAAGGCGATCTCACCATCTTTCGCCTTGCCTACTAATTCAAAACCATATTCTTTCCAGGGAATCATTCTTTCTAATGCTTCCCTGATCACAATTTCATCTTCAATCAAAAAAACTTTAATCATCTTACCATGCTCCTATCTTATAACCTGCCGGTTATTCGATGGCGATAAACTTATCTGTCTCTCCTCTAAGATCCGCAGTAATCTCCTGATTGACGATCATTTCTTTGTTGACACTACCCATCTCGTCTACCAGATCAGCTGCACTGCGTGCAGCATTTGATACTCCGGTCGAACTTTCTGCTATGATACGGGAAATGTTTTCCATTGAAGTTCCCATCTTCTCCATCTCTGTCTTGAGATTATCTGACTTTTCAGAGAAACCATTCATCTTATCATTGATGTATTTTGCGTCCGTCTGATACTGACGGCTTGCTGTTACAAATGATTCATAATCCGGCAGAATTCTTGTATTTGTATATTCTACCATATTGTTGGCGTTATTGGCTAATTCATTTACAGCTTCGATTACCATTTGATTGATTTCCTGAATCTGACCAACTGTACTTTTAGTAGACTCTGCAAGCTGACGGATCTCATCTGCTACCACTGCAAAACCTCTGCCCGCTTCTCCGGCTCTTGCAGCTTCAATTGATGCATTTAATGCAAGCAGGTTTGTTTTGCCTGAGATCCTTAAGATCTGATCTGTCAGATCGTTGACCTGTGATACATTTTTGCTATTTTCAATTGCCTGCGTCAACTTTTCTGTAATCCCTTTGATCATTCCATCGGTGTCTACTTTATTTGTAACAGCATTTGTCTCCAATGCCGTCGCTCTTTCTGCCATCTCAACAGAATAACCATTCAGGTTATCGGAAGTATCTGCCATTTCAGCAACATCTCCCTGAATCTCACCGGTTGCATCAGACATACTCCCTACATTTGAGTTGACTTCTTCCATCGTAGCCGACAACTCTTCCATTGACGCAGAAATATCACATAAATTTTCGTTTACATGTCCGGAACTTTCTGCCACATTATCCACTACCGTATTCATCTTTTGCGTATTATGAATAATATTGGTCATAACATTTTGTAATGTTTCAATAAAGATATTGATTCCTTTTGCAAGCTGACCAATCTCATCCTCTGATTTTTCTGTCAGTCGAACCGTCAGATCACCTTTCTCCTGCTGAATACCTTCTACAACTCTGTTAAGCTGTGTATGTGCATGTACCAGCGGTGTCACAATCGTACGGTTACAAATGATTACAGCAACTCCTAAAATAACAGCAATAATCGCCAACATAACTATTGCAATTGCAACAGAGCTATAATAGCTTGCTTTTTGTGCACTGACACCGGAATCAACACTTTCCTTGCTCTGGTCACGTAACTGTGCCAAAATATCGCACATCTCGTCTGACATTGTTGTAAGCTCTCCATTTGTCATACGGATTGCACCTTCATTGTTTCCACTTTTACTCATGCTGATTGACATTTCATAGTTGTCAAGATAGGAAACCAGCTTCTTTTGGAAATCCTGATATAATTTTACTGCCTTATCTTCTGTCAATGAATCTTCCAATGCTTTACTGTACTTGTTTACACTTTTCTTAGATGCCTCCATCGACTTTTCAATCGTATTCTGCCCATCTTCTTCTGCAAGACAATGTTGCAGCATCATTTTTTGCAGCATCGTAAATTCCTGTGATAACGAATCAACTTCCATTATGTTTTCTAAATAGGTATCCGAGATCTTTTTACTTGACTGCTGCACGCGTCCGAGACTGACAATACTGATAAAGCAGGAAACAATACCAAGTACAGCGATGCCAAAGATTGGAACAAGAATCTTTGCACGTACACTATGACTCATCTTTGTCTTAAATTTTGATGATACTTTTTCCTTTTGTATCTTTTTCGGTGCTTTAACATTTTGTACTGTATTTATCGGTGCTTTTTCTTTTTTTACATTCTCTTTTTTGTTTGAAAAAATAATCTTATTTCTTTTTTTCATACGATATCTCCTTTTCCTGACAGACAAACTGTAATAATCACTTACAAAACACTTCCTGTAAAAGCTTTGTAACAATCTGCTGTCATTCTGTTTTCCTTTTTCATATAAGTCCTTTTTCTATCTTCTTTTTACAGTATAACATTTTCATAGATGGGAAATGGTTGTTTTTTTACCTGAATTGTTAGTTTTTTTACGATGAATGTGTCGAAAAATGGTATTTTTCGTCTTTATATACGCTAAATTCACCAAAAAAACTTATAGTCTCGCAATGTGTGACCGATGCAAAGCATCTGCATTTTGGGGTGATCTGTTCACAAAAATAAGGAGACAAAAAAGATTCCTCTTTTGTCTCCTTATGATTCGGTTTTGAATTTGAGTTTTTAAGTTTTTTGTTTGAATTTTATTTTACATTTTGATTTGCGTTTGCATTCTTGATTTTTAAGTTTTTTGAAGACTGCATTTCCGGTTTAACATATTGATTTTAAACTTTTTGTTTGAAATTCCTGCCTTCTTTTTCGTTATTTCGTATCCTTAGTTCTGTCCATAATAAGCATTTGCTCCATGTTTACGATAGAAATGCTTATCACGAATGCTATCCGGTGCCGGAAGCACTTTTGGATTGATCAGTTCGGTCTTTGTAGCCATCTTAGCAACTTCTTCCAGTACAACCGCATTATGCACAGCTTCTGCTGCATCCTTACCCCATGTAAATGGTCCGTGGTTCTTACAAAGAACGCCCGGTGTATGCATTGGATTTAACTTTCTTTCTTCAAAAGTCTCAATGATAACAAGTCCGGTGTTTTTCTCATAAGCAGAATCAATCTCTTCCGGTGTCAGGCTTCTTGCGCAAGGAATCTCACCAAAGAAATAATCTGCGTGTGTTGTTCCATATAAAGGAATCGAACGTCCTGCCTGTGCCCATGAGGTTGCTTCCGGTGAATGCGTATGCACAACGCCCCCGATCTCAGGATATTTCTTATATAATACCAGATGCGTCGGTGTGTCGGAAGATGGTTTGTAGTCTCCTTCGATCTTATTACCCTCTAAGTCCATTACAACCATATCTTCGGGTTTTAATTTGTCATAATCCACACCGCTTGGCTTGATTACGAAATAACCGCTTTCTCTGTCAATACCGCTGACATTGCCCCATGTATATGTGATAAGCCCTCTCTTTGGCAGTTCCATATTGGCTTCATATACCTGTTTTTTTAATTCTTCTAACATACTTGTCATTCCTCCTTGTAACGTTTCATTTCTCTCTACAAACGATTGATCGGTTTATCAAAAACAATAAATCCGTGTATTCTTCTTTTGATCCAATCCATTCCATCATGAATCATTGTATTTTTTGATTCATTCTCAAAAATGCATTTTCATGCCTACAGATTTTCTACGGCTGCTCTTTCCACAGCAAGTCCTTTATTATAACGTACTAAGAAATCATCAAAGCCTTTTACATCTTCCGCATCCGGCTCTAATGTTGTTCCGCTCTGTCCGACAAATACTTTGTTGCTCAGATAATCTGCTAAGGATTCGTTATCTTTATTTACAGCAAGATATTGTGCTAATACGGCAATGCCCCATGCACCGCCTTCACTTGCCGTATCCATAACGGTTACCGGTGTATCCATAGCTGCTGCCATGATTTTCTGGCCTGCTACCGGCACAGTAAAGAAACCGCCATGTCCGTAAATCTTGTCTACCGGAACTTTCTCTTCTTTCAGAAGGATATCCAGTCCGTTCTTTAATGCACCTAATGCCGTAAACAAATGTACTCTCATAAAGTTTGCAAGGCTCACATTGTCATTTGCATGTCTGACAAATAACGGACGGCCTTCATCGAATCCGGTAATGCTTTCTCCTGAGAAATAGTTATATGCCAAAAGTCCGCCACAATCCGGCTCGCCTTTTAATGCAACCTGGAAAAGCACTTTGAACAGTTCTGTCATATCTACTTCCATACCCATTGCCTCTGCAAATTCCTTGAAAAGATTTACCCATGTATTGATATCAGAAGTACAGTTATTACAATGTACCATGGCAACCAGATCACCAACCGGCGTTGTCACAAGATCGATCTCTGTATGAAGTTTCTTTAACTCTTCTTCCATAACGATCATCGCAAAGACAGAAGTACCTGCCGATACATTTCCGGTACGGACTTTTACGCTGTTTGTCGCTACCATTCCGGTTCCGGCATCGCCTTCCGGCGGACACATTGGTGCACCGGCTTCTAATGTACCTGTCGGATCAAGCATCTTAGCGCCTTCGGCTGTCAAGGTGCCCGCTTCCTGACCTGCAACCAGAGATTTCGGAAGAATGTCTTTTAACTTCCAGTCAAAATGATATGGTTCTACTAAACGATCAAATTTCGCAATTTTATCTTCATCATAATCTTTTGTCTTACAATCAATCGGAAACATACCGGAAGCATCACCCACTCCAAGTACTTTCTGACCGGTAAGCTGCCAATGGATATATCCGGCAAGTGTTGTAAAGAATGTAATATCTTTTACATGGTCTTCTTTCTTTAAGATTGCCTGATACAAATGAGAAATACTGTAACGCTCCGGTACATTGACCTGAAACTCTTGCGTCAGCTTTGCTGCCGCCTCTTCTGTCATTGTATTACGCCATGTTCTAAATGGTACAAGCAATTCATCTTTCTCATTAAATGCCATATAACCATGCATCATTGCACTGATACCGATTGAAGCAACCTTCTTTAGTGGCAGGTCATATTTCTCTTTTACATCCTTTGCTACTGCTGCATAACATGCCTGTAATCCTGAATGGATCGCATCCAGGCTGTATGTCCAGATACCATCAACTAACTGGTTCTCCCAATGAAAGCCTCCGACAGCCAATGTTTCACAATTCTCATCCACCAAAACAGCCTTAATACGCGTAGAACCAAATTCAATACCAAGTGCTGCCTTTCCGTTCATAATACTTTCTTTTGCGTTCATCGTAAAATCCCTCCATTTCTTTTATTTCCCTGATCACGCTTTCTGCCATCCGGCTTTTTATCATGATCCTTATCTCTTCCTGCAAACTTTTCCATCCTTGCAAATTATCTGATATTACTATGTTACAACGTGTCCACTTGTATTTACAAGTTGTTTTTTTCTCCTTTTTGTTTAATATTTTATGCCCAAAAGCTTTCTTTTGTATTTTTAGGCAAAAATATGCCGGAAAATATATTATAGCACATTTTATTCAAACTTACATATATATGTGTTAATACGATTTTTATGCTTCATACGATCATTTCGCAGAGCATATAAGAAAGGACTTTCAATATGAGAAACATGAACCAAAGACCAAACTGTGATGCATGCTCAAGCCAGTATAATGATCCTCTTCGCGGTATGCCTCTTGCCATGGCATATGTCCCATGGCAGACATGGTGCAAAACCTATGATCCGCAAAAAGGATTGAGCTGTGGAACGATTTTCCCACCTTTGAACCTGCCATTTTACGGATGTATTCCGAGAGGATGCAACCAGCGAGGAGGTGCCTTATGACAAACGAACAGCATCAGCTTTTAATGTATATTGATCAGATCAGCTTTGCTTTGGATGATACAGTGCTTTTCCTTGATACACATCCTTGTGACACGGAAGCACTTGCTTATTATCAGGAATTAAAAGAGGAGCGAAAGATGGCAATGGAAAAATACGCTTCCAAATTCGGTCCATTGCAAAATGATAATGTAAAATGCGGCTGCTCCTGGAGCTGGGTTGAAACTCCGTGGCCTTGGGAATCAGAAGGGAGGGATTGCTAATGTGGAATTATGAAAAGAGATTACAATATCCTGTGCATATTACACGCACCAATGCAAAAGCAGCACAGATAATAATGAGCCAATACGGTGGTCCTGACGGTGAAGCCAGTGCATCCATGCGTTATCTGACCCAGCGTTATTCAATGGAAAACCGGGCTGTCATTGGCACATTGACCGATATAGGGATATCCGTTATGATAGCGACCACTATCTTAACACATATAAAATGCATTATCTTGATGCATAATGCATATAAAATAGAGTTTTTCACGGATTTGGATTCGGACAAAACGGTAATAATTTTGCCGTTTTAGATTGCAATTTTTGGTTTTTCATGTCGATTAGTGTTATTTTATGCAAAAAGTTCGTGTAGTTTAGTGTTATTTTTCTATATTTTTTCGTTTATTTTTGCATGAATTAAAATTTTAAGGTCGAAAAAAATTGAAACCTTCTAAAAAATGATATAACATAAACTTCAAAAACAAAGTGTTTATTCTTTTACATCGCCTTAAATATGGTCACCATAGAAGCAGCACAAAAGTAAGTAACTTTATACATATCCTAACTCTTCAATGAGCAATCCAATATTAGATCCTACTTCAGACTCCAAATGCTCTATATCTTCGCAAAATTTCTTCTCATTTCTTACGGCAAACTCAACTCTTTCCATTAAAATATCAACATTATATTTATCTTTTCTATATCCAGGTAACAGTTTTCGTAACGCTTGTTCCGTATATTTCCTTTTTGCTCTTATTTTAGGATTTTCTTGCAACATATCTTTGTCTAATTGAAATACTTCATCAAAATGGAGCAAAAGCCAAAACTCAAAGCATGGATTTGTCACAAAGAAGCTGAAACCTTTATTCTTGCAAACTTTCATAACATATTCATATTGATTATTATTTGGTTTTGCAATAAAACTATCTTTATCTCGGTCTACAATAAAACAAATTTTATCAAATTCTGCATCATAAGTAATATTACTGTTTTTTATAATGTCAGAAATATCATCTATAATATTAACAACTTCTGATTGCTCGTTTAAATCCTTTATCAAAACACTGCAGTCTTTTTCTAAATCATTGATATCTTCTAACAATGTTTTTCCCATTTTTATCGTACAGCAAGAGACAAGCATTTGCCAAATAGCTTTAGCCTGAACCTTACTGGTTGTAAGAATTTGTTGATCATACAAATAATCCATAATTTTATTAAGAAGTGATTCATACGTAAGTTGTCCCGTTTTTTCTTCTTCCAAATTCGCAATAAGTCGATCTATTAATTTTTTAGGATTACTCCAACCATCTTCACTATAGCTGCGAATTAAGGGAACCAACTCAATTAAAGGATTTCTGCGAGAATAACTTTCAACTTTCTGCAAAGCATCAAAATAAATTACTTCTGTGCAAGCTCCCTCATATACCAGAAAATATTTTTTCTTCGCTTCTCCTGATTTGAGTATCTGTGTTCTCTCTGCAAATGTTCTCTTTTCTCGCATTCACTACTCCTCCCTAATTGGAAATATTGTATTGAATATAGGAACACCACCATAGCGCCCCTCCAGATATGCCTTATCTATCTTTTGGTCAAATCTTGCATTATATTCTTCCAAAGAATAAATATCACTTTCTCCTGTCTCTCGTTTATTTACAAACCATATTTCATCACGACGGAGGAGATCAAAATCCAGTAATCGAGATTCATGAGTTGTTACAATCAATTGTATATTTTTTTTCGCTGCTATTTGCAAAAAGGTTTCAATAAATTTATAAGTCAAACTTGGGTGTAAACATCTATCAAGTTCATCTATTACGTATGTCTTTCCTTCATCTGATAACAATATCTCCAACAAATCCAACACCCTAACTGTACCATCTGATTCTTCTGACAGCTCAAATAATACATCTTTTTTGTTATGCTCAAATTGTATTGTTTGGCATATCATTTTACCATTTAGCATTTTTAATATAAAAAAATCACGTTTACTGCGCATAATAATGCCAACCCCCTGTTGATTATCAGTGCTTTTTTCTGTTTCTGTCGTATATTTTTCAAATTTGTTTTGTAATTGTTCCCGTATTTCTTTTGGCAAATGAGAAATCACTTTTTCCGGGGGAACTTCTACTAATTGGTAATTAGTAATGCCTGTACCAAATGCAGCAATCATATTACACACTTCCTCTACGTTTTCCAAATTTGCCATATATGAATAATTCGAAATTGGTCTATCAGGGTAATTAATGTCTAGATTTTCCTTCATCCAAAAATAAATATCCTGTAATATGGCTGCACTTTTATATTTCTGATAAAAATTTTTCTTATTACGATTCATGACAGTAAGTAGTAGTGCCTTTTCATCATCTTGAATATCCTCTGCATAATTGTTTATTTTATTATACACTTCTTTTGTTTTAAGACATCCATCCAGTTCATATATACCATTCACAATATCCCTTTCAAAAATCACTTTTTCCTTATTATCAGAAGTTAATTCAATCAACCATTCTGTTTGAAATTGTCCTGTACTTAACACAACTTCATATCCATATGCATAGTATTTGTTGCCTAATTTTATCTCAATCTCAAAGTAACTGGCAAGCTCCTTATTTTTCGGATCCGCTTTACAATATTTATTACTATAACCATTTGGCAATCCATGTACTACGGTATATCTCATAAAATCTATTGCTCTTACTAAGTTAGATTTTCCAGATGCATTTGCACCAAATACTGCTGCAAACTTCAGTAGCTTTATTTTAATATCATCATAAGTATGTTCTTTTTTATTACGTACTCTTCCTGCAATCATAGAAAATTCCTCTGATTTTCCTTCTTCACTTGTTGAAAAAGACAAAAAATTTTTTACATTAAATCTTATTAACATAATCATCTACTCCTTATTTAACATTATAATATATACTATGTGACTTTTTCACTTATGTCAATATATTCATCATATCTTCCTTATATTTTAATTGTGTTACGACGTTTTTTTCGTTTTATTTCAGTATCAAATAATAGTGACTAATGAATTTTTACGTATTTTCATTTTATATCACATCTCTATTATTCCCCACATAGGCATCTATAAAATCACAATATCTAATCTTATTTCTTCAAACAATTCTTTTGCTCTCAAAAAGTAATAATGATATAGCTATTTAATTCGACAAAAACTGAAAAATATACATATAAAACATTATTCATGATTGCTTTGACGAAAACAAAATTATTTCTTATAATTAAATACTATATAAAACATTTTTTATACAACACTCATACAATTATCATTACTACTATCTCAATTATATCAGGAGGCTATCTTATGGAATTGAAAAAATTATTAACCCAAACACGATTGGGTGCAGAAGAAAAAGAAGATGAAGTTTTTAACGATTACTATATCAGTCCCTTTGAAAGAGATTATGAAAAAATAGTTTCAAGTGCCGCATTTCGAAGATTACAAGATAAAACGCAGGTATTTCCATTAGCCAAAAGTGATTTTGTTAGAACAAGACTAACTCATTCAATAGAAGTTTCAACCATAGCAAAACAATTAGGTATAATGTGTTTTCAAAACACCTCATCCTATCAACATTTACCAATTGATAGTGATGAGCTTTCCGATATAAAATTAAGTTCAAAGAGAATTGGAGATATTGAAGCAATTTTATCTTGCACAGGACTGCTACATGACTTAGGGAACCCACCTTTTGGACACGTTGGCGAAGATATTATACGAGAATGGTTTAAAAATAATCTCAATAAATTATATCTCAATAAAAATACTGATGAGCAACCTATCATAAAATTATTAAACCAAAAACAAATTGCTGACCTCGAAAATTTTGAAGGTAATGCACAAGCTTTAAGAATTTTATTAAAAGCTCGTCATCAATCAGAAATTAACCTTCCTTTTTCAATTATTAGTGCTTTAATTAAATATCCTACACTGTCTGATGAATTAGGCACTGAAACCATCAGACATAAAATAGGTTGTTATCAATCAGAGGAAAAAACCTTTTTGCGAATTGCAAAAGAAGTTGGAACAATGAATTCTGAACATAATGTCGTTCGACATCCTTTAGCATATTTAGTTGAAGCTGCTGATGATATTGCATATATGACAGCTGATTTAGAAGATGCAGTAAAATCTGGACTCATCAGTATAAACGATTTATTAGATTTTTTATATGATGAATATGAACAGTTAGGCAAAAATATGCACGAATCACAGCCCCATATAAACAGAACCAAAGAAATTATTGATCACTTAGCTTCTCTTAACAAACAAGAACACGATTCCGCAAAAGCAATGAATCAATGGGTTACTTACCTAAGAAAGTGGTTAATGTATGTAGTTTGTTGGAGATTTTCAAGAAGCTATGATCAAATTCTTCAAGGTAATTTTGATAATGATCTATTTTACAACAACAATCACAGTTTAACTGTAAAACTACTAAAAAAGGTAATGGTCAAATTTGTTTTTAACTCTCGGATTATTACTGAACCTGAAATATCAGCACAGATAATTCTTAACTTTTTATTAGATAAATTCGTACCAGCAGTGATTCGTTTTGACAATAATGGAACAATGTCTACACAAGATAAAAAAGTTATGACACTAATTTCTTCAAACTATATTAACGATTATAAAAAAGCAAAGAAGATTGATAATATCACCGATGAATCTGAACTTCTTTATCGTAGAATACTAATCGCTACAGATTTTATTAGTGGCATGACGGATGGATATGCAAAAACACTATATAAAAAAATGTCTGGTTTGGAATAAAATATTGCAGTTTAAAATGATAATACTCAAAATCAAATTACAATATGCTTATTTTTTTAGCAAAAACTTACAGTTATAAAAAGCATCTATTAGAAATTTACAAATCCAATTTCTATAGATGCTTTTTATAACTGTAACTCCGTATTAATATATTTGAGAATAATTTCCCTCCCTGTTTCTATCAACAAACTCTGTTTCCAATATCTCCGTCCGAAAATTCGCTCCGTTTCCGGTAGAGTGGATCTTAAGCTGTATGCCAAAAGGCAGCGATTTTAGCCATACCACAAGACGGTTACAGCCTCGTTCTTCTTCCCGGTACACAACGATTTCTTGGAGAATTTCACGATACAGCATCTCATTTTGGTCACCATCACCAAAGCTAAGAATTTCGTCCAATGCTTTTTCCAACAGGTCTGTCTTCTCTTGATCTATTCTGTAAAGTTCCTGCTTTTGTCTGCTTTGCGAAATAAGCTCCTGCAAATGTGTAATCTCTTTATCATACCACTGTATCTGCCTATATAAGTCATCTTTCGATAGCTTATCATCCAGCATCATATCAAATGCTTTTCGTTTTTTTGCTTCTATGGCACCAATTTTTTGTGTTATCTTATCCATGTCGATCAATAATTCTGATGTATATCTTACTTTTCTGATATTTTCTAATATCTCTTCTCGTATTCGCTCTTTGTCTTTCTGATCGCAAAGCAGATCATTACAATATTTCATACAGCTAAACAATGCACGTTCATTGATACTGCGATTTGAACAGCCTATTTGCTGCCCTTCGAGAATCTTTGCTCCTCCATGACGTGATTTTTGAAAACACCACCATGCACGATATGTTCCAGACTGTAGCTTTCTCGTTCGACTGATAAAGCGGCTGCCACACTCACCGCAACGAATTTTTCCACTGCACCAGTAACGATTGCTATGTCTTTCCTTCGAACGATACAAAGAAGAACGTCTTGCCAACTCTTCCTGTGTGCGATTCCACAACTCCCTGGCAATGATCCCCTCATGATGATTTTTTATGTAAATTTTTTCTTCCTGACCGCGATTATATTTCTTCTTGTGCGTCAGATAATCCGGAGTAAATGTCTTTTTCTGACACAGATCTCCAACATATTTTTCATTATGTAAAATTCGCAAAATGACAGTACCCGACCACTCTTCCATACGTTTTGGGAAAATACCTTCTTCGTGTAATTCTCTTGCAATCGCAAATGCACCTTTTCCCTCATTCGTATATTTATGAAAAATGGCTTTTACGATCAATGCCTCTTCTTCCTGAATGGATAATATACCATTTTTTACTGTATAGCCCAGCATATCTCTGCCGAAAACAACGCCCTGCTCCATGCGCCTTTTCTGTCCCCATTTCACACGCTCGGAAGTCTTGCGGCTTTCCTCCTGTGCCAGACTTGCCATGATCGTCAAACGCAATTCACCATCCTGATCGCGTGTATCGATATGGTCGATCGTAAAAATAATGCCAACACCTGCTTCTTTCAGCTTTCGTGTATACGCAAGTGTATCTACTGTATTTCTTGCAAAACGAGACACCTCTTTTGTTAAGATCAGGTTAAATCTCCCTTGCAAGGCATCTTCGATCATTTGCTGAAAACCGATTCTGTTACGAATCTGCGTTCCGCTGATTCCTTCGTCATAATAGATTTTGGTCAATTGCATATTTTGTTTTGCATTGATATATTGTGCAAAGTAACTTCTCTGGCTTTCGAGCGAATGCATCTGATCCTCTTTTTCTGTAGATACTCTGGCATAAGCAGCCACACGTAAAGGTGTCTGATACTCCAATCACATCACCTCATTTTGTAAAAGGATATTTAATTGACTGTCAGATATCATTTTTTTGTCATACAGTTGCTTATAAATGCCTCGTTTTAATACCTTTTCAAAGGATTTCTTGGTGTCAAAAGGAATACGCTCGTTTCCCCGGTCATCTATTGTCTTCATACTATGTTCTTCATTCATAACAACTCTACTCTCCATTTTTATGATCAGACGTGATCGAATGTTTTAAAGGTGGTTGTTTTAATATACAACAAGTGCCTGCTTTTTATGTCATTTTCAGAGAGATCATATTATGGATTCTGCCTCATGAAAATAATCAGCTCATTCGTTTGCTAAACACAAACAAATGCCAGCCTTACTATTGCTTTTTGTTTTTAAAAAATTATTTTACACGAGAAATCCTATTTTTTATCCTTATAATTGTCATAAAATGTAATTATCGGCAATTATTTCTCCAGAGTTTTATATCACGATTCATTGATAAATTGTCGATAAAAGTTTACTATCAATATATATAATTTATGATTACAGCTTTGAGGAGAATACTATGGAAAGTAAAGCTAACACAAAACAGAAAGATAATATGCAGGAAAATAACCAATTTAATAACGATAAAATCTATAAAAACATTAAACTTCCTTTAAAATCACTTGCTCTTTTTATTTTTATTATGTCATTCGCAATTGATAAATTATACAGTTGTGCCTATCATGTTAATGATGCACCGGCACAAGTAAGTGCCGCACCGGTCGTTCCTACGTCAAGTCCATTTATAGATGCAAATACCTGTACACTTGTTACATATGACAAGATCCAGACCGGTTCATTTGCCGGCTCCTATGTATTATTAGATACTGTTATCGGTAATATCAAAGACAATAAACTAATCGAATCTGTCTCCTTCGATGCCTATTACAAAACCCAAAATGGGTATTTTAAAGAGGAAGATATTTTAATTGATTATTCCGAACAACCGAAATTCAAAAAGATACGCAATTTAAAAAACGGAACAACTATACGATCTTGTTTATATGTAGAAAACGACAATTCATTTGGTGATGAGATCGCATCGTATAAAGTTTTAAAAAAGAAGAGACTAGATATTCATAAGTTAAAAATAATAGACAAAAAAAACCTTAAATAATACAGGCCAGAAAGTAATCTGACAGATTATCCTTCTGACCTGTATATCATTTCCGGTTAGCATGAAACACTATTTTATTCCGTTTAATAATTTCATCAAACGCAATAAAGACAGTATTTATCAACGTAATACCTGCTAACCTATTTTAGTAAAAATACCCATTCGTTACATTACTTTGGTCAGCGCCTTTAAATTTTGCTTTGAATTTTTTCTTGCCTGCCAATTTGATCGTTGCTGTGTATTTTCCGCCTGCTCTGCTCCAGCCCTCTCCGGGTGCAGACATATAAAGTTTTTTAAACGTAAGTTTTGCCGTATTGTTACCGGTTACTTTGTAAGTTCCGTAGTCCTTATTTCTCCAGCCTTTTAAAACGACAGTACCATTTTTCTTGAATTGGAATGTATACTTTGAGCTATATGCCATAATAGGATCATCTACCTTGTTTGACCATTTCTTTGCAATCAGCAATTTCTTTGTCTGCGACTTAGATGCTGCATTTGCCGGGACAGGTAGAAGCATTGCAACACATATCAACAGTAACATTCCAATCATTTTTTTACTTTTTTTCATAATAAGCTCCTTTCGTATTTGCATGATACAAATATAATACACCATGATTGTCATGATGATTTTCAATTTTCTACTTCTAAGCGTTCTACCCACCGATACCTACATATCCTCCAAGAATTCATCTGCGTCAAACTCCTCTAACGTCTTTTCCTCCTTTTTCGTCCGGGCAAGCTTCGAAAGTTTTGTATTTTGCATAAACTTTTCTGTATTAAACAAAACCAATACATCCGTAATATCCGAATACTCACTTTGGATCGTGCCGATCGGTGTTTTTCCATACCGATAATCGACGAGGATAATACGGTCATAAGACTCTGTCAAAAACGGCACAAAACAGTTTGCGAAAGAATCTTTGATCAAAAGCAGTGTTTTCCCTGTCTTTGCCTTTGTTGTAATCTCCATTTGAAATGTATTCTTAGACAAAAAGACATCATAACGATTGAATCCTTTTTTTGCTGCTTTGGGGAAATACAACGTATCTGCTTTTACTTCTCCCTGATCCATGTTGACATGAATCTTCTGCGTATCTTTTGTATTATGGAACAAAACGACTTCGTCTTTTGGAACAGCGACATGTACTTTGTTATATGTTGTACCATAAAAATCATCAAAAACTTTTTCCTGCTGATAATGCTTGATCGGATACTCTTTTGCCTGACCGGTACGCTTTGCCCACTCCTGATATGCATAGAATGCACCAAGCGTCGTCCAATGATGATCGGTACGATAATAGATATATTCTTTTTGGTGCTTTTGCATCGTATCTTTCAGATTCAAAAGGATCTTCGAATCATTTAACCCTTTTTGAATCGAATCAAGTACATCTTTTGGCTCCTGTGTGCTGACATAGGACGGCAGATAATCAGACATTGCAAGCGTCTTAGACGGAACCATCATACAGCTTACATGTCTCTTTCCGTATTCTTTTTCCATATCATTTAGAAAAGAAGTCAGGGTATCAACATTCTCTTTTACCTGCTGTTTATCAAGCTGCTCTGTATCGTTTTTTTCAAGCAGATATCCTTTTTTGCCAATATAGACACCGTTAATGTCCTTTTTCCCAAGCTTTGTCTGAAGCGCAACGGCTGCATCTACCCAACGGTCACGCAGCGGAAACTGGTCATTCAGATAGTTTTCATATTCTGTCTGAAACGTCCCTTTTGTAAAATTCTTCTTCGTAAGCTTTGGTTTTTGCTGTAATTGTCTGTTTTCTAAATCAGAATATTTCTGATCAGGAAGAACAGTTATCGCAAGGCTGCCACTAAAAAGCATAATACAAAAGACAGCCACCATTATAATCTGTAATTTTTTCATTATGATAAAGCCTCCCTGTCAGAATCGAAAATAAAGAAACGGATTATAGGACGAATTTACCAGCATCGCTACACAGCTAAGCAAAAGTACGATCACCAATACGATCCGGCAGATTTCCCGTCGCATCGTTCCTTCCGGGAAGAAATACCGGTTACACCAGTCTTTTGACCATGATAAAGAACCAAAAAGTGCGATTAAAATCAGGATTCCATTCGATAAAAGCAAATAGAATGTCTGATCATTGATATATCCTGCTCCACCGCAAAAAAACATCGTCTTTATGTAACCGGCTGCATCTGCCATGTCCTGCCATGAAAAGAGACTCCAGCCAACCATCACCAGAAGCATGGTATAAAAATGTTGCAATATTGCCGGCAAAGCCTTTAAGACATTTTTTAAAAGAAACTTTTCTATTACAAGCAGGATGCCATAATAAACACCCCAAAGCACGAAATTGATGTACGCACCATGCCATAAACCGGTCAAAAACCATACGATCGCAAGATTTACGATCTGACGGACAATCCCTTTCCGATTACCACCCAATGGAATATAAACATATTCACGAAACCATGTTCCAAGAGAAATGTGCCAGCGTCGCCAGAATTCCGTAATGCTTTTTGATGCATATGGATAATTGAAGTTTTCCGGAAAAGAAAATCCAAACATCGCTCCGAGACCGATTGCCATATCCGAATAGCCTGAAAAGTCAAAATAAATCTGTAATGTAAAAGCAAGAACACCAAGCCATGCTGTCGCTGTTGTGAGTGAACCCGTTTTCATTGCCGCAATCTGCTGCCAGAGCATTCCGATCTGGTTTGCGATCAATACTTTTTTGCCAAGGCCGATCATAAAGCGAAAAATACCCTGACTAAACAAAGAAACCGTTTCTTTTCTCTGATCCAACTGCTTTGCCACATCTTTGTAACGGATGATCGGTCCTGCGATCAACTGCGGGAACAAAGAAACATAGGCTCCAAAAGTGATAAGATTTTTCTGTACTTTCGCATCACCACGATATACATCGATCGTATAAGACATTGTCTGGAATGTATAGAATGAAATTCCGATCGGTAACGGCAAATGTAACTGACCGGTTTTAATTCCCGTAACCTGATGAAGAATTTGCAAAAAGAAATCCGCATATTTGAAAAATCCTAAAAGCGAAAGATTGATCACAGCAGAACAACATACTGCTGCTATTGCACCTTTCTTTTTTTGATTCGCTTTACAATAGGCTACTGCCTGCCCTGCCACATAGTCTACAATCGTAGAAAAAAGGATCAAAATAACATAAACCGGTTCTCCCCATGCATAGAAAACAAGGCTTGCAAGGAAAAGAACCAGGTTATGCCATTTCCTGGGTAAAACATAATAGGCAAGAAGAACGATTGGCAAAAAACGAAACAAAAACAGCAAACTGCTAAAAACCATATGCCCGTTTCTCCTTATATATTCTTCTTGATCGCTGTCTGTCCTTTGTTATTGCTCTTCTTAGATGGTGACATCGCAATATACCAGACATATTTTCCTTTTTTCCCACATACCGCATTCTGAAATACTTTCTTTTCAGCGGAAGAATAGTCACTCAGATAGTTGCTCTTACAATTACTCTGTTTGTATTTCTTCAACGTTCCAAACAGACTTTTTGCAGCGGAAACATTTTTTGCCTTTATCACACAAAGACTATATACTTCTTTTGCATCAAATACATATTGCATTTCCCGTACTTTCTTTCTGTCGCTAGAAGAAAGAGCTCCAAAGTCCATTGTTGCATTTGACTTGTATTTTAACTTTTTTGTACCTCCGGTTGCTTTCAATCCGGCTGCGCAAAGTGCCTTACATGCCGGTTCACTTTTTGCCTGCGCCAAAGCCTGTGGCAACGTACACGCTACCATTATTGCTGCCATTACAATACAAATCATTTTTTTCCATCTGTTTCTCATTCTCTTAATCCGCCTTTCTTCCTCTTATCATTAATGCTCTAATGCTTTATCGTATTTTCCGACCACTTTTCCAAACTGCGTATATGCAGGATTTTTCCAATGATAGCCATCTCCTGCTGCATACTGTGCTTTCAGATAACCACCGGAATCCTTTAAAAAGTCTGTATAATCCAGATAATTTGCATGAACTTTCTTTGCAAGCTTTTTCAGCTTCTTATTAAAGATCGGGATTTGCTTCATACCGGTATGCCTTGCACGTTCCGCCCTTGTTACAGGAGATACCGCACAAAGTACAATATCGGTATTCGGACTTACCTGCCTGATATAATTAATCATATCTTTATATTCCGCAATCATCAGACTGGTCTTGCGATAATGGATCTCATTCATTCCAAGCATCATATAAACACGGTATGGACGTTCCGCTACAAGCTTTTGCAAACCGGTTCTTCCATTAAAGATTCGTTTTGTATGGAACGTTACTGTATTTAATCCACGATAAGCTACTGTTTTCTTCTTTGCACTCGAATGCATCTGTGGAAATGCCTGTCCATAACCTACTCCCTCGCAGATCGAATCTCCGGCAAATACAATCTTTCTTTTGTATGTTTTCATTTTCATCTGTCTCTTTTTAGAAGGCACGCTGTCCGATGGTGACAGTTTTTTCTTCTTACAAGCCTGCACATAGAAAGAATAGGTTGTATGATTCTTTAATTTCATTACCAGCAGATGTGTATTCTTTGTCACACCTGCAAGATGATATTTTCCATTCTTCTTCGCATAATAAACACGATAATAATTCGCTTTTTTATGTTTGTTCCATGTCACTTTAACTACATGTGTAGAATATCGAAACAGTTTCACACCGGAAACTTTCTTCCATTTCTTCACCTTTGCTGTCGGCTGTACCGTTTCTTTTGGAGCGGATGTCTTATTCGATTGAGTCGATGGTGACGCCTCTGTTGTAGAAGTCGGACTGCTTTCCGGCAACACAGCCACAGTATTTTGTGGCTGTTCCTGTGCCTGAACCTTGGTCTGATCATTTCCGCTTCCTATGCCAAGGCTGCTAATAAGAATCGAAGCAGCTATTCCTACGCTCCATATATGATGTATCTTTCTGTTTTTCATATTATCCTCCATTTTCTCGTCGTACACTCTGTAAAAATATTACTGTATATCAAAAATCCATCTCGAAATCTTTCGTTCAAAAGATTCCAAAAGTACATTAACGTGCATTTTCCTAGTCCATAAAAAAGCAGATCCTACCGACAGGATACTGCTTACTATCTATGTAAAACAGTATATCGGTATCAAAATGCATTGTCAATGTGCTTTTCTGCGTTCTAACTCTTGCAAAAATCCCATTTTGCCGTTGTTTTTATTATTATGTTATTGTCATTCATGCACACGCATACCATGTGTGTACTGTGTATGATTTCAGTTCTATCACAATCTTTATCGTTTGGTTTCCTATCTGTTCTACAGATACATATCCTCATACAGTTTCTTGATACTCTCCGGGGCATCCATCCATTCGTTACCATCATCATCGAAAAAGTGGATGACACCGCCACCGTTATGTGGATGATACACGATTCCTCCGCCCACCGATTTGCGTTTCGAAGGATGCTTTTTGTCAATAGGGATGTGGGATGAATGGTCGTTTTTGGCACCGATATAGGTACAGAAGAACTGGCTCATCTCGAAATTGTTGCAACAATCATCCGCCAGCTCACCAAAAACCTGACACCGGAAGAAATTAAGTCATCGGGCTTTGATAAATACTATGTTGATCATACCCTTGCAATCTGGCCTCAGGCGGCAGGCGGTATTCCATTCAATGCCTGTGAGTTTCAATGCAAAGGTGACACAATCACCGATCTGCATGAAGATATGGCCGCTGAGCAAAAAGCCCGAAGCACCTATGATAATATCTTACGCATGATCAAGGATCCTGAAATCTGCGATCCTATCCGTTTCTTACGAGAACGTGAAATTGTTCATTATCAGCGTTTCGGTGAAAGCTTACGTCGTATTCAGGATGATCTGGATTCCAGAAACTTCTATGCATTTAATGCACAGATTGATAAGAAGCATTGCTGACATGCCTCTGTAATCACCTTTACAGATTGCATTTTATATAGATTAAAGAGGATAGTGCCCCGGCACTACCCTCTCTTTCTTAAATCTTCTATGCTCTTTATCTACTACATGCTTTACATTTTCCAATCCCCAATTTTCAGGGTTTTGCATTCTATTAGCAGATCTCTGCTCCTGCCGGCATTGCTTTTTCCGGTGTCATAAGGGCAAGATTACCTTCTGCATCTTCGGCACAAAGAAGCATTCCCTCCGAAAGAACGCCTGCAAGTTTAGCAGGTTTCAGGTTCACAAGAACCATAACTTTTTTGCCAACCATCTCTTCTGCTGAATAGTATTTTTTTATACCGGAAACGATCTGTTTTACTTCACTTCCGATCTTAACCTGCGAGCAGAGAAGTTTCTTTGATTTCTTCACTTCTTCACAAGCAATGATCTCACCGACCTGAAATTGCATTTTCATAAAGTCATCAAATTCAATCTCCGGTTTTGCTTCTATATCAATGCTTTCCTCGTCCTGTTCATCCGTATTTACTCCTGACTCTGCTTTTGCTTCTGCCATTTGTTTCTTCTTGATCTCTTCTGCCTGTGCAAGAACTTCTTTCGGATCCAGACGCATAAAAAGGATTTCCGGCTTATCGGTTACTTTTGTTCCCGAAATATATTTTCCAAATGTATCCATTTCATCCAATGGACGCTTCGTTGTATTAAGCTGTGCTAAAATCTTCTCTGTTGTCTCAGGCATAAATGCTTCTAACAGACTTGCACCAATCGTAATGCTTTCCACAAGGTTATAAAGAACTGTAGAAAGTCTGTCTTTTTTCGATTCATCTTTACCAAGAACCCAAGGCTCTGTTTCATCAATATATTTGTTACAGCGTTTGAACAATGTAAAGATTTCCGTGATCGCATCTGCTACACGCAAATGTTCCATCTTATCTTCAACTGCTTTCGGTGTACTAAGAACTTTCTCTTTCAGGCTTACATCCACATTTTCTACAACATCCTTGTCTTCTACAACGCCATCCAGATATTTATTTGTCATGGAGATCGTTCTGTTTACAAGGTTACCAAGGACATTTGCAAGATCTGAGTTCATACGCTCAACCATCAATTCCCAACCTACTACGCCATCACTTTCAAATGGCATCTCATGAAGCATGAAATAACGGACTGCATCTACGCCAAACACATTAACCAAATCATCCGCATAAATAACATTACCTTTTGATTTGCTCATTTTTCCATCACTTTGTAACAGCCATGGATGACCAAATACCTGCTTTGGTAAAGGAAGATCCAATGCCATCAGCATGATCGGCCAATAAATCGTATGAAAACGAAGAATATCTTTTCCGATCAGATGAAGATCTGCCGGCCAGTATTCTTCATAAAGATTTCTTCCATTTTCATCTGTTGTATGGTTTCCATCCAGATCAAAACCAAGACCGGTAATATAGTTGCTTAATGCATCGATCCATACATAGACTACATGATCCGGATCAAAGTCTACCGGAATACCCCATTTGAAAGAAGTACGTGAAACACAAAGATCCTGTAATCCCGGAAGAATAAAGTTATTCATCATTTCCTTTTTACGTGATTCCGGCTGGATAAACTCTGGATGTGTATTGATATGCTCGATCAGACGATCTGCATATTTACTTAAACGAAGAAAATATGCTTCTTCTTTTGCAGGCTGGCATTCACGTCCACAGTCAGGACACTTGCCATCTACTAACTGCGATTCCGTAAAGAAAGATTCACAAGGTGTACAATACATTCCTTCATAATATCCTTTATAAATATCACCCTGATCATATAACTTCTTAAAAATCTTCTGAACCTGTTTCTCATGATCCGTATCTGTTGTACGAATAAATTTGTCATATGACGTATTCATCAGATCCCAGATAGTCTTGATCTGACCGGACACATCATCAACAAACTGTTTTGGAGTAACGCCTGCCTCCTGTGCCTTCAACTCGATCTTCTGACCATGTTCATCTGTACCTGTCTGAAAACGTACATCATATCCCTGCTGACGTTTGAAACGAACAATACTGTCTGCAAGAACAACCTCATAAGTATTTCCAATATGCGGTTTACCTGAAGTATACGCAATCGCTGTGGTTAAATAAAATTTCTTCTTATCTGCCATAGTTTCCTTCCTTTCCTGCTCTGTTTCTTATGATCAATTTTTCTAAGAATTCAGATATCAAAAATCCATTTTCATAACAGTAAGCCATCTGTCAGAAAAATTTAGACCTTTTCATCGCTGAATTTTCTAAGCAATAAAAAACTACTGATCACACCAGCCACAACTGCAGATGCTTTTCATCGCTGAACTTTCTCAGCAATAAAAAACGCCTCTAAGAACCTGACGTTCTTAAAGACGAGTATATCCCGTGTTACCACTTTAATTCCAATTTGTCTCGCGACAAAATGCTCTGCTACTGCAATAGATCTGATCTACAGTATGGCACTATAACGGGTGCTCCCGTCGCAGCCTAACAAGAATATAATCTGTCGTATAATATACTATCTTCTGATCACTATTACGATCAGAACATTGCCTGATAAACAATTCTTGTGTCGGTACGAGGCTCCAAGACCATCTTCCATCATAAAATCCAATTCCCTTTCTCAGCCTCCGGGTTCTCTGTAAAAGTTTTTATCATGTACTCTCTTCTTTTCATTGCTTTTTACTAATATCTACATTATTTTATGCTTCCTTCCGCTATTTGTCAATAGATTTTCCCCTCTGACCGGTAATACCTATAAACGCCTTTAATGAAACTCCGTCATATACTTACGATAATGCAATGGCAGCATATTTGTTTGCAGCTTCTGATTTTTTCTTTCCACAATGGCGATATGATCAAAGAATGTTTTCCACAAATCTGCGTATTCTTCCTGCTTTTCTGTTAATTCTTCTAACTTTTTTGCCTCCTGTCCGGTTAAAAGCCGTAACTCCCACGATCCGTCTGCCTGATGAAAAGCTGCCTCCTGATGTGTCTTGTCATAGATGATAAACCATTCACTGATAAAACGTTCCCCAAAATGCTGCATCAAATTCGGTATTACATGGTGGCGCGGTTCGATCACACCAAGCAACAAGGAAGGTTCTTGGGCTACTTCCTGAAAACGCAAAAATTCATTAAAATAATGTGCTTCGTTTTGTACTGCACGATTGATTGCAAAGATCCGCTTTACACAGGGAAGCTGTAATGTTTCACATACCTGCTTTCCCATTGTAAAACCATATGCAACAAACCGGTATACAACATCTCCTCTGTCTGAAAAATCGGATGCTAATGCATTCATCATAAAAGCATATGCTTTCCATGATATCTTAGACCGAACAGCCTTGATCACACTGTCTTTTTTACCGGAATCTGTCTGCACAGTGATGTATTCCGAAAAAAGAGTTCTATTCGTAGTATATCCCGGACTTTGTGGTTCTATCCGAATATATTCATGTCCATAACCGGATATACCGGCATCATATATCGCACTTAAGATCCCATCTACGGTGTCTTCACATTGGTATACTCTGATCATCTTATCCATAAGCCCCTCCTTTCCATAACGCTTATCAGGATATCAAGTTTTAAAATATTTCACCCCGGCATTTCAAAATCCAAGAATATCTCAACCGGACATTTCGGAATCAGAAAAAAATGAAAGCTGACGGTATGTGACTTTTTCACCATATCCCTTCATGACATCCGGTTCTTTATCTATGAGATTGCGTGTAATATAGTCTTCATCTATTTTCAAAAAAGAATACATCATTTTCCCCTGACAAGTGATAAAATAGACGGCACGTTTCATAACAACACCAATCGCTTTTAAAGCTTCAAAATCCAGATTACCGGTCTTTCTTGCTTTAATAATTCTTCTTGCTGATTTCACCCCAATTCCCGGAACACGCAACAACGTATCAAAAGATGCTCTGTTGATTTCTACTGGAAACTCTTCGAGATGTCCTAATGCCCAGTCACATTTCGGATCTAAATATGTATTAAAAAACGGGCGCTTTTCTGATAATAATTCATTTGCCTGAAACCCATAATAGCGAAGAAGAAAGTCAGCCTGATATAGCCTGTGTTCCCGTCTGAGCGGAGGCTGTGTATTCCATGCCGGAAGTGTAACATCCTGATTGACATTGACAAAAGCAGAGTAAAATACTCTTTTGAGATCAAACTTCCGGTATAATGCTTCCGTCACTGCCATGATCTCATAATCACTCTCACCGGAAGCGCCTATGATCATCTGCGTACTTTGTCCACTCGGAACAAAACCTCTGCTGATATCCCTGTTTTCCCATTTTGTAAGAGCTGTTGCCCTTGATGGCTGTATAATGTCTGCTTCCTTGGTCACTTCTTTTTCCTGTCCGCTCGTTCCATGAAGCAATCTGCTTCCTATCTGCCCATTCTGACTTCCCGGTAAAGATCTTCCTATTCTTTTTTGCGTATACCAGTATGCGCTTTGATTGCCTCCTTTCATCCCTAAAGCCAGTCGGCTTTCTTCCACACCATTTTGAATCTGACGCATCGGTGTTAAAATAGTGCTTCTTGACTTGTTCGGTGCTAACTCTTGCAATCCTTTTGCAGTCGGCAGTTCCAGATTAACGCTCATACGATCAGCATACCATCCTGCTTCTTCAATTAGTTCAGGTGATGCTCCAGGGATTGCTTTACAATGAATATATCCGTTAAAACGATGGATTGTCCGAAGATCATGTAATGTCTTACAGATCCGCTCCATTGTATAATCCGGCGACTCTACGATTCCGGAGCTTAAAAATAGTCCTTCTATATAATTTCTGCGATAAAATTCCATCGTTAAGGAACAGACTTCTTCCGGTGTGAAAGTTGCACGCGGCACATCATTGGTGCAGCGGTTGATACAATATTTACAATTATAAATACACTCATTTGTATACAATATCTTTAAAAGAGAAATGCATCTTCCATCCGCAGAAAAGGAATGACAGACTCCTGCTGCCTCACAGCTTCCAAGCATTCCCTTTTTTCCTTTTCGGGAAACACCGCTGGATGTACATGCTACATCATATTTTGCTGCATCTGCCAAGATTGCCAGCTTCTCTTTTATTCCGGCTTTTTCCTGTAAAACCATATCATGTCTCCTTTCTGCACGCAAAAAGAGGTTGACGAACATTTGTTTGTCTGCTATACTATCACATGAACAAACGTTCGTCAACCTCTTTTTCAAATAAAAAAAACGATTATTTTCCGGTTACAACAGAAAGGATTTCTTCCGGTTTATGTATCAGATATTCGGGTTCCAAACTTACAAGAAGCTCCTCACTTCGAAAGCCCCAGGTAACGGAGATACATGGAATTCCGGCATTTTTTGCCGTCGCACGATCCACATCCGAGTCTCCGACATATACGGTATTCTCCTTTGTTGCTCCAAGCAAGCGCATTGCTTCATATACAGAATCCGGTGCGGGTTTTCTGCTAATCCCCTCTCTCTCTCCTATTGCTACATCAATATATTTTGCAAAATAATATTTTGCCAGATCTTTTACGGCATCATCTGCTTTATTTGATACGATCGCCATAGAGATATTCTGCTCTTTTAATGCATCCATCACTTGTTCCATTCCTTCATACATAGAAGTTTTTACACGCGAATGTGTTGCATAATACTCACGGAATGTTGCAAAGACTTTATCCGTTTTCTCAACACTTGTTCCCTCCGGCACTGCCCGATCGATCAATTTACGAATTCCATTGCCTACAAAGCAACGCACTTCTTCCAGAGTACGGGTTGGATAACTATGCTGAGCCAGTGCATAATTTGTACTATCCTTTAAATCTTCTAATGTGTTTAACAAAGTTCCATCCAGATCAAAAATTACATTTTGATACATAGTATCCCTCCATTCTGTTTATATATACTCTCGGTAATTTTTCAAAATAAATCCTTTCAGCCGGATTTCCGAGAGTACATTTATCTATATCAATGTCGCAAAGAACGGTGCCAATACAACTGTGATCACACCCGAAACTGCAATAGATAACCCACTCATGGCACCTTCTATTTCGCCAATTTCAAGTGCTTTGGCTGTTCCCATTGCATGTGCCGAAGTGCCTAACGCAACGCCTTTGGCAATCGGTTCTGTAATATGAAAGATCTTATAGATCATTTCAGCGATCACATTACCAAGAATTCCCGTCACTACGATCACCGCTACCGAAATCGTTACATAACCGTTCAGTTCTTCTGAAACACCCATTCCAATCGCTGTTGTGATCGATTTAGGAAGCAATGAAACATATTCCTTATGTTCATAAGAAAATACGACTGCAAAAAGGAAAACACAGATCGCACTTGTCAGACATCCTGCCAAAATACCTGATAAAATTGCGACCCAGTTCTTTTTTAATTTTTCAAACTGCTGGTGCAAAGGAATTGCAAGACAAACTGTCGATGGTGTCAGGAAATAGCTAAGATACTTAGCCCCTTCCTCATAAGTTGCATAATCAATATCAAACCCCACCAGAAAAACAATTGTTGCTGCAATTGAGATCAATAACGGATTAAACAACGGAAAATTTACTTTCTTTTTCAAAAGTAGTCCGATCTCATAAGTACACAAACTGATAAACACTCCAAAAAAAACTGATTCCTGTATAAAATCTTTCATATAATTCTTCTCTCCCGGTTTTTGAACTTTTTACTAACTCGATTTATGATACAAATTTGACATGATGTGTCTCTTTTATAAACACCTTTTAAACTTCATCCATATTTCTTCTTTTTCGAAGTGCGATCACCCCCTGCGTTACCAGACCGGATACTGCCATAACCAGTATCGTAGATACCACGACTGTTAACACAAGACTGCCAAGCATTGGTTTCATTACGCCCCATGACTCTAAAAGACCGACACCTGCCGGAATAAAAGTGAGCGGCATGATCTCTACAAAGAATTCGCCTACATCCCGAACAGAGGCTAACGGAAGCAGCTTTGTTTCAAGTGCGAGCAGAAGTGCAAGCAATCCATAAATGCTGGCAGGCACCGGAAACGGAAGTAATGCTTTTAACACTTCACCTAAAAAAGTAAATACCATAATAATTACAAATTGCCTTACATATTTCATATTGTTCCTCGTTTCTTTCTAAATAAAAAGCAACATCAGCATGCTTTTATATCTTTAAACTCAAAGTGCGTCAGATGCAAAACATCTGGATTTCGAAGTTATTATATTGCTTCTATACAAGTATTTTCTGTTCCATAAAAATACCAGATACTATAGTATCACATTATTTTCAAAAAAATAGTACAAATTTAATACAATTATGCACCAATTCTCTTGTAATCTTTTCCTGAATCAGAAAATTCTACACCGGGATCTGAATGTTCTCTTATCCCGGTTATTGCTTTGTATCTTCCAAACTTATCAATTTTTTTATATTCAGACATGTAATTGCCTTATTTTATGGTAAAATAAGAAAGTGCGAAGAATGAGCTTTACACGCTAAGAATTGCTTTGGCAATTCTTGCTGATACATTACTACTGTTATGAACAGTTTTCAATCCCATAAGAAAATACAAAAAGAATGGAGAACATAATGAGAAAAAAATTACTAACATCTATCCTGGTACTCAGCATGGTCTGCTCTGTAATCTCAGAACATACTGCCTTTGCTGCTTCTGTAGCGACTCAACCTGCTATCAGTACTGACAGTACCGAAACTACCGACACTATAAAAGATACCGATACAACAAAAAATACAAATACACAGAAAAGCTATTCCTTTAAGAAAAATACCTTTTCTTATAAAGGTTCAAGCCAGAGTGTCAGTCCATTGACAAACTCTACTTACACACATGCGGATGCATTTGATGGGATGTACATTTTTAACGGTATTGATGTTTCTTATCATAATGGTACGATTGACTGGAATGCAGTTGCTGCAACCGGCATTGACTATGCGATCCTGCGTGTCGGTTATCGTGGTTACGGCAGTACCGGCAACCTATGTGCCGATGTTAAATTCGATGAATACATTCAAGGGGCAATCGCAGCCGGAATTCCGGTTGGAGTTTATTATTATACAGAAGCAATCTCTACAGATGAGGCAATTGCAGAAGCCAATTATTGTATTGAAAAGATAAAAGATTACAATATCACACTTCCTGTTACGATTGATTTTGAGCCGGGTACGAACAAAGGCCGTTCTTATAAAGCAAATCTTAGCAAGACACAGGCGACCAACCAGGTAAAGGCTTTCTGTGATACGATCGCAGCAGCCGGATATACACCTGCCATCTATGCAAACAAAAGCGACCTGACAACTCGTATTGATGGTGCTTCTCTTGGAAGTTCTTATAACATCTGGCTGGCGCAGTATAACAGTAAAACCACCTACACCGGTGCCTATCAGCAATGGCAATATAGCAGCTCCGGTACAATTTCCGGAATCAGCGGTAAAGTAGATTGTAACTTCTTCTATTCTGCTGCCGATTCTTTAACAAGTACGGCACCAACCGGTACAAGCATTGCGTCTGCTACAATTTCGTCTATTCCGAATCAGACCTACTCTGGAAAAGCCATCTCTCCTGCCGTAACAGTTCGCTACAACGGACAGACATTGCTACAGGGTACTGATTACAAATTGACCTATTCTAACAATACTGCGATCGGTAAAGCTTCTGTTACCGCAAAAGGTATCGGTGCTTATAGAGGCAGTGTCACCAGACAATATAATATTAATCCTGCAAAGATCTCTTCCTTTAAAAGCAAATCCGCATCACGCCAGATTACCTTAAAATGGAAAAAAGGAAGCAACAAATGTGGTTATCAAATATTTAGAAAAAACACCTACAATGCTAAATCTTATAAGAAAGTCAAAACAATATCTGCGAATACCACAACAAAATGGATTAATAAAAAACTAACATACAACCGGGAATATTATTATTATATCCGCCCATATAAAACAGTAAATGGTGCTAATTTCTATGGCAGCTTAACTTACCTGACAACTTCTACTACGCCACGGAATAAAAAGCGTACGATTCGCAAAAAAACTGCATTATATAAACAGCCAAGCCTGAAAGGCACAAAACTTGCTACGATTCCAAAGAAAGCAAAAATAACCTGTATTTCCAGAACCTATGTGACAGCTTCTAAAAAAGTTTACCATGTCACATATAAAAAAGGCAGTAAAACATATACAGGATATATCGCCGGGAACACACGGCTTTACTAGCCAGCAATCAGAACCTTTTCCTGCTACACTTTCCGCATTACAGCTTAACTGTAACACACAAAATAACCAGACTACAAAACAGCCGGTCTGACTACATTCTTTCCAGCCATACAAACGCTTGAAAGAATTGCCAAACCGGCTGTTCTTATTGTTCTTATAGTATAAAGTTCCTTCTTATTCCCTGCTTTTATTTTTTATAATCAAAACGATATATATTAACAGACAATGGTGGAAGCTTCATTTGTAAAGAATATGTTTTTCCTTCACATTCTTCTTTGTCTGCTTCGACAAATTTCTTATTCCGTACGCCTGTTCCACCGAAGCGTTCTTCGTCTGATGAAAGAAGCAGCTCATAACGTCCTCTGCATGGTACACCTGTACGATATGCATCATATTCTACCGGTGTAAAGTTACAAATGAAAAGCAACTGGTCTTTTGCATTTAAACCACGTCTCACAAAGCTGACGGTACTCATCTGTGCATTTTCACAGCTCATCCATTCAAACCCCATCGTATCATAATCATTTACATACAATGCATCATACTTTGCATATAAATGGTTCAGTTCGCGTACAAAATCCTGCATCTGTTTGTTTCTTTCTTCATCAAGAAGGAACCAATCCAGACTTCGCTTTTCACTCCACTCTCTAAACTGGGCAAATTCCTGTCCCATAAAGAGAAGCTTCTTGCCGGGATGACCATACATAAAGCCATACGCAGTACGCAGATTTGCAAATTTATCATCGATTTCACCCGGCATTTTATTGATCATAGAGCCTTTTCCATGCACTACCTCATCATGTGATAAAACCTGAATAAAGTTCTCACTATAAGCATATTGCATACTAAAAGTCAGTCTTCCATGGTTATTTGCCCTAAAATACGGATCCATATGCATATATTCAAGGAAATCATTCATCCAGCCCATATTCCATTTGAACAGGAAGCCAAGTCCACCAAACTCAACCGGAGAAGTCACACCCGCCCATGCGGTAGATTCCTCCGCTATGATCATGGTTCCCGGAGCCTGCTTTTCAAATTCACGGTTCATATGATGGAACAAATGGATCGCATCATAGTTTTCATTGCCACCATCTTCGTTGGGCAGCCATTCTCCATCATCTTTTCCATAATCGAGATAAAGCATAGAAGCAACGGCATCCACACGTAATCCGTCCACATGGAATTTCCTCAGCCAGAAAAGTCCATTTGCAAGCAGGAAGTTCTCGACTTCTTTTTTGTTATAATTAAAAATATATGTGCCCCAGTGTGGATGTTCACCACGTCTTTTATCAGGATGTTCATACAATGGCTGTCCATCAAAGTTTCCAAGTCCATGCTCATCCTTTGGAAAATGTGCCGGTACCCAGTCTAAGATCACATAAATACCCTTTTCATGCATATAATCCACAAAGTACATAAAGTCTTTTGGATCTCCGTAACGTCTTGTCGGAGCATAATATCCGGTTACCTGATATCCCCACGAACCATCAAACGGATGCTCTGCAATTCCCATAAGCTCAACATGCGTATAGCCCATTTTCAGAACATAGTCTGCAACCATCGGAGCAAGTTCGCGATAGTTATAGAAACCATCTTCCGTTCCGTCATCTTTCTTTTTCCATGATCCTAAATGCATTTCATAAATAGCCATCGGCTTTTTACGAAGAGACTGTCTTGTCTCTTTGACTCTGGCATTCATCCATTTGTTGTCTTTCCAATGATAACCTTCTATATCAGCTACTACAGAAGCATTATTGGGACGAAGTTCTGCACAATTTGCATAAGGATCCGACTTCATCAACAGATCGCCTTTTCGCGTTAAGATCTGGTATTTGTAAACAGCTCCCGGTTCTACTCCGGGAATAAATATCTCATAAACTCCTGATACTTCCAATGTACGCATCAAATGAAGTCGTCCATCCCACATATTAAAGTTTCCAACCACACTGACTGCTCGTGCATGAGGTGCCCAAACCGCAAAATACGTACCCTTCACACCATTGATCGTCATAGGATGTGCCCCCAACTTATCATAGATCTGATAATGCTTTCCCTCTGCAAAAAGATACAGATCATCACCGCTGATCTGTGGTTCAAATGCATATGGATCAGCTGTGACCACCACATCATTCTCTCCATAATAGATATGAAGCAGATAATCTGACTTATATTTCTTTCCATCTACATATAACCCAAAGAAACCACTGCCTTCTCCAACTTCTTCGAGTTCAACTTTCTGCTCTCCCTTAGCATTTGTTACAAAAATCTGCTTTGCTTCCGGACGATATACAGTAAAGACCTGTCCTTTGCCAAAGTTGTGTAATCCCAGAATATTATGAGGTGCATTGTGACATCCTGCCAGCAGCTCATCATATTCTACCCAATTAATCCATTGATCTAATTTTTCCTGCATAAAACCTCCCCCTATCGACATCTCCTTATGTTATAAAAAGCGCAAAGCCAGCGCTTTGCTATGTGTTCCACTACTGTACGAGCAGCTTCCTAATGTTATAAAAAAGCACAAAGCCAGCGCTTTGCACTCCAAGAATTGCTAAAGCAATTCTTGGAGGTGTACCACCACTGTACAAGCAGTTTCCTATTCCATAAAAAAGCCACCTACACTGCATGTATAGATGGCTTTGCTTTTGCATGTGTTTTTATTATAAAATAATTCACATTAGAAGTCAACGAAAGCTTATATCCCTTGATCTATTCGCTAAGGACATCGCTCATCTGATTGATCATATCTTCATCCTTTAAGCGGAATAAAAATTCTACACGTCGCGATGCATTCCGGTCTTCTTTTCCATCCGTATCCAATACAGGATTGCTAAAAGACTTTCCATTTGCCGTGATCATATCACGTACCCCTTTGATCTTGCTTTCTGATAAGACCGCATTCTTTGCATTCAGACAATAAGAAGACACCGACAATGCTCTCTTTTGTGAAAGTTCTAAGTTATACAGATAATCACCTTCCGAATCCGTATGACCTTCAATGATGATTTCCGAAACATACTCTTTAAACTGTTTATTTGTCAAAACACCAATATATTTTGGTATAAATTTCTTTAAAAGACTTTCTCCCGACTGCTTTAACACTGCCTGTCCCGAATCAAAAAGAATGCTTGAATCCAATGCGATCGAACCTGTCTTTTCATCGACATTGATACTCATATCGGTTCCGTCGAATTCCTCTTTCAATGCTTCGATCAGCTCTTTACGGATTCCAATCAGCTTATCTAACTGTTCCTGCTGTTCTTTTATCACTTCCTGCTGCTGCTCTAACTCCGCCTGCTTTTCTTCATATTGGGACGTAGATTGTAAGATTGTAAAAGAAATAATCAATATAAAGATCAAAAGCAATGCCGCCATCATATCGGAATACGACAGCCAATAACTTGTCTCTTCTTCTTCCCGCTTATGTTTATTACGCATTTTTCCCTCGTTTCTTATACTCATTTCGAACTATCTTCCACACGGATTTTTCATTGCATTGGCAATCTTTTGCGCCAGACTGTCACCAAAAGAATCCAAAACCTTTTCCATCTCCTGCATCTGGTATTCCTGAAACTTCAAAAACATTCCGATCTGATCATTTGCCATATCCGGCAGTACATATTTATGATAAGCATTTAGAAAATATTCCACTGCGTTATATGCATCTTCCAAATTCTTTTTATATACAAAGTTAAAGATCAGCGAAAAAACCATACCATAGATAGATGTATGAAATGCGATCTTAATACCATCCATCAAAGGTGCGATACTATTTGTGATCTCTGCTGCACTTCCGGTATTAAAATTTTGCAGACCGATTGAAAGTCCGATAAAAGTACCAAGAATACCAAGACCTGTCATAACACCCGGTATAATACTTAAAATTCCTTTTTTGATCACAGCATCAAAATAATCTTCATTGATATAATCCGCCAGATCACAGGTTGATCCATATGCAGAAAGCATATTCAAACGTTTTCGTTCTACCCGGTATTCATTAAATTTGCGGTTTAATGCTTTATTATGAAAAAAATTTGTCTCATCCTTGTATTGTTCCCAAAGATATGCTCCGCTTTTATTAAAATCAATCTCCATAGTCTCTACGGCATATTTCATGCTTTTGATCATTTTGTTGACCGGCATAAAGCACTGTGTATTGGCCCAAAGGATCACGGCACCGATAATGATAAACATACTGATATTAACGACCAGATTTGCCATGTCCGGCTTCGCACCACTAAAAAAGTTCAAACATACTGCTACACCTACCATAACAAAATACAATGGTAGTAGTATTCTTTCACTATTACTTGTTTTCATTCGTTTCTCCTTTTTGCTTTTACTTTTTAAGATTAGGGTGTCAGTGAAATTCAGACCTTTTAACACCATGATCTGTTTAGAGAAATTCACCCCTGATAAGATAACAAAACCCACTAAAACATTTTCGCATGAAACAGATCTTATATCAAAGATCCGTTTCATAACATAATCCTATATACGAAAATGTTTAGCGGGAAAATATCTGAAAACACTGCCGGTTCTGTCATATAGCAGACCGGAATGTTTTCGAAGATTTCTTTTTATGACATAGATTCTACTAATTTTGTAACAGCTTCTGCCATTTCTTCTGACTGCTTGTCTGCATCTTCAAGAGAAGTACCTACAACACCATAGTAGAATTTGATCTTAGGTTCTGTTCCGGAAGGTCTGATACACATCCATACATTATCTGACATATCAAAGTATAATACGTTTGACTTTGGAAGTCCTGTTGGTTTTACCTCACCGGTTGCAATATCTGTGATCGTATCTGCCTGATAATCACGGAATGATGTGACTTTGTGTCCGCAGAACTCTTTTAACGGCTCTTTACGAAGTGTTGCCATAATCTCCTGAATCTTAGCAAGACCTTCGATACCTTTCATGGTTACAGCCTGTACACCATCTTTATAGTATCCATATCTCTCATACATAGCGATCATGGCATCCCATAATGTCATGTTCTTTGTCTTATAATAAGCTGCTGCTTCACAAAGCGCCATTGTAGCAACGATCGCATCCTTATCACGAGCATGTGTGCCGATCAGGCAGCCATAACTCTCTTCAAAACCAAAGAGATATTTGCCCTGGCCGGTTGTCTCAAATCCAAGGATCTGCTGACCGATAAACTTAAATCCGGTCAATACTTCGATCAGGTCCACATCATAGTATTTTGCAATAGCATCTGCGAGATTCGATGTAACGATCGTCTTGATCAGCTTACCATCCTCAGGAAGTCCTTTTGTCTCTTTGATCTGGGAAATCTCATAATCAGCAAGCAGACAACCTGACATATTACCTGTTAATGCAATGTATTCTCCGCTCTTTGTATCCTTCACATAGACACCAAGACGATCGGCATCCGGATCAGTCGCAAGTACCAGATCGGCATCCTTTTCTTTTGCAAGCTTTAATGCAAGTTCAAAAGCTTCTGCAGCTTCCGGATTTGGATAACTTACTGTTGGGAACTCGCCATCAGGAAGCTCCTGCTCCGGTACAACATATACATTTTCAAAACCAATCTCTTTTAAGACACGTCTCGCCGGAATATTACCTGTTCCATGTAATGGTGTATATACGATCTTAATATCTTTTCCAACTTCTTTGATGCTGTCCCAATGAATCACCTGTTTTTTAAGTTCTTCAATATATTTATCATCAATCGCAGCACCGATCACTTCATAAAGACCTTTTTCCTGTGCATCCCTCTTGTCCATTGTCTTAACTGTTGCATAATCCGTAACAGCTTTTACTTCATCCATAATGCCTGTATCATGAGGTGGTGTGATCTGTGCGCCATCTTCCCAATACACTTTATAACCGTTGTATTCCGGTGGGTTGTGGCTTGCAGTCACGTTAATACCGGCGATACATTTTAATTCTCTTACAGCAAAGGAAAGCTCCGGTGTTGGTCTGAGTGATTCAAAAACATAAGCTTTGATACCATTCGCAGCCAGACAAAGAGCAGCTTCATCAGCAAATTCCGGTGACATTCTTCTGGAATCATATGCGATTGCAACACCCTGGCTTGTCTTACCTGCTTTTACAATATAATTAGCAAGTCCCTGTGTCGCTTTACGAACCGTATAGATATTCATGCGGTTTGTGCCGGCTCCGATAATACCACGAAGTCCTGCTGTACCAAATTCAAGATCGGTATAAAAACGTTCTTTGATTTCATTGTCGTCATTTGCAATTGCCTGCAATTCCTTTTTGGTGTCTTCATCAAAATATGGATTTTCTAACCATGCCTTATAGCTTTCTTTGTAATTCATGAATTTTCCTCCTGTCATCCGGCATATGCCGTAAAGTGATTGATTTATCTATAGACGCATAAGCGTTCTTATATTTAGTATTTCTTGTTCCTGACGAAACTATTTTCACCGGTTTTGTCAATTATTGTGTATCATCTGCTACAAGATCAGCAAATGATAGTTTGGTATTCTTGTCATCATCCAGAATATCTACCGTGTAACTCTTTGTAACTTTTCCGGTCTCACTTAATGTAATAGTCTGAGAACCGATCACCTTTGTAAATGTACAAGGTGCCATGCCTTTATATACATTATCCAGATATACAGATGCACCTTCCGGTGCTGATACCGTGATCGTATGTCCGCTGTCGATCTTCTTCGTAACAGTATTGCTGTCACTCGAACTATCTGAAGGCGAGGAAGATGCAGCCGGTGTACTGCTTGCCGATGGTGTTGCAGAAGCTTCTGACTCCTCCTCATCGGTCAGGCTGATCGATATTGTTTTCGATGCTTCTTCTACATCTAAAATACCGGAATACGTCTGATATCCTGTCATAGACACTGTAACTTTATATTTGCCATAATTTAACCGTACCGGCTTGTCATAGCGGATTGTTGTACCGTTCAAGGCAACATCTGCTCCTTCCGGCTCTACATTGAATGTAACTTCACCAATGTTTTTCTTCGTTGGTACATAATCACTAAAATCAACAACAACTTCCGAATCCGCCTTCACCGTCACGGTCTTTGTCGCACTCGCTCCGGTCTTTGACAAGGTCAGGCGGTACGTGCCCTCCCCGGCAGTGATCAGCATATTATCTGAAATAGGAACAATGATCTTGTCTCCCACTTCTGCCATACCGCCTTTGAAATCATTATAATTCGTAATACGGATATAGCCATGACCGGATGTCCTGACTGCTGAATATACTTTAATACCGATACCACGGACTGTCAACACATCCTGCGAACTAAACTCCATTGTATCGATCTGTGATGTCTCGGATGCAAAATAAGTATTCCGGTCATATTGGTATTTCTCACCGGCAAATTTCATCATATTTTGATCCGCATCAAATGAAAATTTCTTAACATCCTGATATTCCCATTCGTCTTCCGGAACGGATGCTGTCACGATCTTTGCATCACTGATGCGGTATTCCACCGTAAAGATCTCTCCTATCTCAATCTCTGATGCATCTTTTTCCTGTTGATAGCGATCTGTCACTACCGAAGTCTCACCATAGGATAATGTATCTACAGTATCTGTTTCTAATTCTCTTAACTGGATCTCTTCTTTTGCCGTATCGTTCTTCAAAACAACTCCGGTTACACCATGTGTTTCTATTGCCGGTGTTGATGCCGTCGTATTGTTCCTCTTTTTAATCGAAATACTACACGAAGTCAGAACGGCTACGCATAAAGCAGCTATGCATACCGGTAAAGTAATATGTTTGTGTGTTCTTTTCAACATTCATTCGTCCCTTCATCTACATCCGTGTATTATCTTCCGATCAGAGTGTCAATGCCTTCTTCCGACACAATAATCTTCTCAAAATAAGTATATGCTTTTGCATTCGTCCCTTGCAAATATACAGACATACCTATTTATATTTTACCACACACTTTTTTAAAATAAAAGCCCCCTGATTTCTCTTAAAAACTTTTGACGCTCCTGCTCCTGTTCTTCCATTTTTCTAAGTTTCTCATAGTTTTTCAAAGACATCCATGATTTCTTTCCATTGTAGTAAAAATTAATCTGTTTCCAGAACTTTTCCGGAAATAAAAACAAAAGATACAACATTTTTGCTTCGATATCGGAAAGCGGTCGTATTTTCTGATATTCTTCGATCATTTTTACACCGCTATGCACACTCCAACCCTTTTTTTTCATCCATTTCCGCAAAAAATGATACAGATCCACAATTTGCATGCCAAACTCTGCCCGTTCAAAATTGACAACCGCGATCTCATGTTCCGTAAAAAGAATATTATGATGATTATAACTGCCATGATACAGACGACCTTCATCGACAGACTGTTGCTGCAAATACAAAAAAGATTCCTGATCCATCTGTTCAAGAGCTTTTCCTGCCTGTTCATAATACAGAGGGAAAAGATTTAATATACATATCTCCATTTCGTTTTTCTGCTTTTTCGTGCGGATATAATTATAAACGCGTTTCATTTCACGCATGTGGCGATGCAATGTTCCTGTGATTTCTTTTTTGCAACCCAATTTTTTGAAATCTTCCAGACAGTCCGTCTTTGTCTGCTCCTGCTCCTGTTCCTGCTCCTGCGTCAATATCTTAGACGCATCTTTTATCATATCTTGTGCCGGATAGACTAATTCCCGATGCAGGCAGGCAAGATTTTGTACAGCCTCCCTGACATCATCATTATCATGCAAATTACATTCTCTTCCTAAGAACCACCGCTTTAATATCCATACATTACCCTGTTTATCTCTCGTTGTATAAGAACCATTCTCCGTCTTCAATGCCATGTCGATCTCCCTGCGTCCCTGTTCTTCCAGTTTCATCTTGATCTGCTCCGTAAAACTTAGCTTCTTTTCACTTTCCCGGCAATGGATCAGTGTAAAAATACCTTCTTTGGCTTCAAAGAGGATTGCACCACGAATTCTCCTTTTTCCATTCACATGAATCGGATATTGTTTTACAATTTCTTCCGTCTTATCTTCCATTTTACAACCCCCTGCTCCCCTGATTTTAATTCCGATCATAAATACATTAATCTTACCAATGCATTTTTATATGTCCGGTATCGAACGTGTTCTTTTTCATCATATGACACAGAAGGAGGAATCATTCCAAAAAAATCCCTTTTGTATCACAAGTATTCCTTATCATACAAAAGGGATTCCGGGGAATGCAATATTATTTTTCAATATAACCGATACCAAGGCTGTTTGGTCCGATATGTGTACCAACGACAGGTCCGATACATGTTACAAATACCGGATTCTTTACGCCTGCTTCTTCAAGCTGTTCTTTGAGCTTTTCTGCACGTTCCGGTGCATTGGAATGACCAATTACGATCGGGTAGTCGGGATCAGCCGGATTTTCAAGTAAGCGGTTGACAAGCCATGCATTACAAGACTTCTTTCCCTTAACCTTGTCTACCGGCTTTGCACCATCCGCTACTACCTGCAAAACCGGATGAAGTTTCATCAATCCGCCGATAAGTGCTGCACTCTTTGAGATTCTGCCGCCACGTTTTAAATATTCCATTATGTCAATAACAATATATGTCTTTTTCTGCGGAAGTAATTTACGGATCGCATCTTCAATCTCTTTGGCACTCTTTCCCGCATCACGAAGTGAAACGGCTGTCTTAACAAGAAGAGACTGCCCCATTGCACCATTTTCACAATCGATCAGATGGATCTTGTCAGAGTCCACTTTTTCCTGTGCAATATATGCCGACTGGAAAGTAGCACTCATTCCCTTTGAGAAAATAATCGCTACCACGTCATCTCCGGCATCTGCATACCGCTGAAAAACCTCTTCAAAATCATAAGGATTTACTGCTGATGTTGATGGCGGAGTACTGTTTTCTTCTAACTTTGTATAAAAATCTTCATTTGATAATTCTATACCGCATTTGTACTCTTCTTCACCAAAACATACATTTAACGGAAGGATATCAATATTGATCTCCTTTGCATATTCCATTGTCAAATCACATAAACTGTCCGTAATTATTCGTATCATTCTTGCCTCCATACCTGTATCATGTCCTCTCGATATTTTTCGCTAAGAAGATACTTTTCGCTAAGAAGATACTGAGAGGACATACTTAATTTTTCTGTTATTTTGAACTGTCTTACAAAATGCTACTCTGAGAGGAGTTCATCTGCAAGTGTTTCCATTGCTGCGATATCTTTGTCTTTCATAACAGACATGATTGTAACATTATTCTCACATATAGAAAGATTCTTCATACCCTCTAACATACCTGTCATCGCTCTTTTTGCTGTTGGTGCCCAGGAACCGTTCTCAATCATTGCAACCTTACGCTTCTGATAGCTCTTATGGGCAAGTCGGTTTAAGAAGTCTTCCATCGGAGGGAACACACCGCCATCATAAGACGCTGCACAAAGAACTAACTTACTGTAACGAAATGCATCTTCAACAGCCTCTGCCATATCATCACGGGTCAGATCAGTAAATGCAACCTTGGCAGCACCCTTTTCTTTCAGGATCTCTGCCATCTTTTCTGCTGCCTTTCTCGTATTTCCATGAATGGACGCACTTGCAACCAAAACACCTTCATCTTCCGGTTCATAACTGCTCCATGTGTTATACTTATCAATATAATATCCTAAATTTTCTTTTAAGATCGGTCCATGCAGCGGACAGATTGTCTGAATATCCAAACCTGCTGCCTTCTTCAGTAATGTCTGCACCGGAGCACCATATTTTCCTACTATGTTAAAATAGTATCTTCTGGCTTCACAAGCCCAGTCTTCATCTGCACTTAAAGCACCAAACTTACCAAAACCGTCTGCTGAAAACAGAATCTTTTCTGTTGACTCATATTCCACCATAACTTCCGGCCAATGTACCATCGGAGCCATGACAAATGTTAATTTATGTGCACCAAGTTCTAATGTATCGCCCTCTTTGACTGCGATCGCACGTTCCTCAAGATTTTCAATATCAAAAAACTGTGGAAGCATTGCTTTGGCTTTGACACTAAGCACTATTTTTGCATCGGGATACGCATCTGCTAATGCCTTTACATTAGAAGCATGATCCGGCTCAAGATGAGAGATCACAAGATAATCTACTGTTCTGCCATCTAAGGCAGCTTTTAGATTTTCAAACCACTCTTTGGATTTTCTTGCATCTACGGTATCCATAACTGCTGTCTTCTCATCTAAAATGACATATGAGTTATATGATACCCCATTCGGAATAATATACTGTCCTTCAAAAAGATCCAGATCTGTATCATCTACGCCTATGTACTTTACAGCATCAGAAATTGTAACTTTATCCATGTAAATTTACCTCCATTATTCATATGCTATTGTATTCTTAAAATCTTTTGTATCATATCAAAACCGATTTTAAGAATGCCTACAATTTTTTTATTCAGAATGATTATAGCATTAGGGCAAAAAAAAGGAAAGCAAATCTTTCTTGACACCACATAGTATAATAATTATTGCAAAAAACTCTTCTTTGATATATCATTACTATAGAATGAACATTTTTATTGCGAAATAAAATAAGCTAGAAATGAGGATGATTTATGAACACAACACAAAATACAACAGACAATCCACTGGCAACCGGAAATATCAACCAATTGATGATCAAGTTTGCCGTTCCAAGCATCATTGCAATGATGGTCAGTGCTGTTTATAACATCGCCGATCAGTTATTTATCGGCAACGCTGTCGGTACATTAGGAAATGCTGCAACAAATATTGCATTTCCGCTTTCTATGATGTGTACAGCGATTGCATTGATGTTTGGTATCGGTGGTGCATCCAGCTTCAACCTGCATATGGGAGCCGGTGAGTCCCAAAAAGCACCATATTTTCTTGGTAACTCAATCACGATGCTTCTTGGTCTGGGAGCAATCCTATTTATCGGAACGGAACTTTTCTTAGATCCGATGTTAAAGTGCTTTGGTTCTCCTGATAATGTACTGCCGCTTGCAAAGCAATATGTCAGCATCACAGCGATCGGTTTTCCTTTCCTGATCATTACGATCGGTGGCGGTCATCTGATCCGTGCCGATGGCAGCCCAAAGATGACAATGATATGCAATCTGTCCGGTGCCATAATCAACATTGTATTGGACGCTCTTTTTGTACTTGTTCTCCGCTGGGGTATGGTCGGTGCTGCTCTTGCAACGATCATCGGTCAGATCTTTTCTGCATTTCTGGCTCTGAACTATTTAAGACACTATCGGACCGTAACGATCGAAAAAAAACATTTGCGTCCACAGACTGTTTATCTGAAAAGGATCATGGCACTTGGCATGGCTTCCTGCTTTAATCAGATTGCAATGATGACCGTACAGATCTGTATGAACAATCTGCTCAAACATTATGGTTCTCTTTCTCAATATGGTGAAGCAATCCCGATCGCCTGTGCCGGAATCGTTATGAAAGTCGGACAGCTTTACTTTTCCATCGTGCTCGGATTGTCTCAGGGCAGCCAGCCGATTGAAAGTTTTAACTATGGTGCACGCCAATATAAACGTGTAAAAGCCGCATACCGCTATGCTGTGATCGCAGGTGGAACCGTATCGGTAATCGCTTTTGTGATCTTTCAGCTCTTTCCGCACCAACTGCTGGCACTGTTTGGGAATGGATCGAAAGAATATTTTGAATTCGGATCTTTCTACTTCCGTATCTTTATGTTAATGGCATGGGCAAACTTTATGCAGCCAATCTCTTCTACATTCTTTACTTCCATCGGTAAAGCCAACAAAGGTACATTCCTGTCTCTGACAAGACAGATCATCTTTTTGCTGCCGCTGATGTTCTTTTTGCCTACCATCTTTGGGATCAAAGGAATCCTGTATGCAGCACCTATCGCAGATAGCATGGCATTTGTGACAGCTGTCGTTATGGTATGGTCGGAAATGCGTGCCATGAAATAAAAATACAATTTCAAGATATTACCGTGTGTACCACTACTGTACAAACTGTTTCTGTTCCATAAAAAAGTGCAAAGCCAGCGCTTTGCTATGTGTACCACCACTGTACGAGCAGT
>OGPZ01000272.1_pt1 | contig 48912 bp, 73 predicted proteins | sample 1553111 | NCBI WGS metagenome assembly OGPZ01 (sample SAMEA2579968, study PRJEB22360) | human gut metagenome
TTTTGTCCTCCTGTTTTTTTTTATTTCTTAACTTGATTATATTGTAATACATATACATAAAAATGTCAAATGATTTTATGTGAAATAAATAAAAAAGTTATCCACAATTTAATGTGAATAACTTTAGTAAATTGTATATAACTACTCTTCTTCTAACAATGTCTGAATATCATTAGATAACTGCGTATATACGTCTATATTATCTTTTAAATATTCAACAAGTTTAGGCTTGCCTTGAAATTTCTCTTTAACTTCTCCAGTTTCAGGTTCTACTAATGTGAACCAAGAACCTGCTTGATTAACAAGTCCTAATTTAATAGCTACATCAACTGCATCTGAAATATAATCAATTCCTTCCAGATATTTAAGAGTATAGAAGCCTACTTTTCTATCCGGTCTAACAACTTTAGACTTAATTAAGGACACATTAACTATATTTCCAGCAGGATTTTCACAAGCTCTGGAAAGATTATTACCTTTCTCATCAATATAGTTTCCTTTTCTGAATTCAAGTCTTGTGCTACAGCCGTGTCTCCAACACTTCCCACCTGTTGTGGTAGTCCCTCCATAAGGGCTATTCATATCATCTCTCGCTTGATTTATACCGATAAAGCTCGCCTGTGTTCTAGCTAATATGGGGGTTATCTTCTTAGTAAATTCAGTTAAAGCCATACTGATTCCACCATATGTTCTCTCACCAATTTCCTTTTCATTTGCCTGCATAGATACCATAGCTCCAATAGAATCTAATATACAAAGACTTATTTCTCTACTGTCTATTATATCTATTATAATATTAAATACTTCTTCTGCTCCCATACTATCGGGGTCTAAGTAAAGCAAATCATCACAATTTAATCCCAGCTTTGTCGCCCATACTGGGTCAAATGTATGTTCTATATCTACAAACAACACTTTCTTATCTGGGAATAACTTCTGTGTCTGTCCAGCTATATCAATGGCAGTTGTTGTCTTACCACTTCCATCTGTACCAAAAAATTCAGCTATTCTTCCTATAGGTATTCCGCCATAGGTCATATAATTCAATCTACATGACGAAAAAGGAATCTTCTGTACTTCCTGAAAATCCACACCTAGCTGAATATTTCCTACTTTCATTTTCTTATTTAAGTCTTTTATAATCAAATCAAGATTACTCATTTACATTTCCTCCTGCTTTTACTATCTCTATTGCCCTATCAATCCACTTAACATCAGCGTTCATATTTTCATATAGCATATAAGCCTTGATTTCTTCCAACTGTTCCACAACCTTATTTACATTGTAAGCTGTTGGTTGCTCCATAATTGTTGATAATGTTTGTTTTGCTCTCATATCAACGGGAATACGATTTTTTGTATATAAATAACCTAAATCTTTAATTAAAGTATCAGCAACAATCAATCTTCCCATTGCTCATCCTCTTGTCCTTTTATCATACAGTAATCGTAAGCCATACAGCCATCACAAGTCTGTCTTTGACATCCTTCCTCTAAATAATCTGCTCCATCTTCCATATATTCTGCTTCGCTCATATTATTTTCCTTTCTTTCCGGTTATGATTAATGCCAGTATAACAATTGATACTAGCATACTAAATGCACCTACAATTACACCTAAAATGAATGGGGTTATATACATAATTCTTTTTCCTCCTTTAACTTTAATCTCTTTTTTCTTTGCCATTCTCTTCTGTATGCCTTTCTAGCCTCTGTCTGTTCAAATCGTTTTGAGCGTTCCTTTCCTTTTTCAGATTTATTATAATTTCTCATTATTTCTTTATGTTTATCTGAATGATTCCACCTATATACTGCTTGCTTACCCTTTTCTGTTTTCCTGTATTTTTTACAAGCTCTAGCCGCCGGTGTAATATTTATTTTAGCTTCTAAATCAAGCTGTCTATCTAAAGCTAAATCGTCAGAAGGTTCATCACATATACAATCTGTATAGGTACAATTAAAACAATCTCTATTACATACAGACATATATTCATCTCCTTTAATCGTTATTATCTGAATGATTAATATATCTGCTGTTAGATAATTCCAACTCGGATATTCGCTTATTCATCACCTTTTTTAAGCTGTTCAACATCTCATATCCTGCATCCATTCTCAGTTTTACTTTTTTATAAGCTCTTGAATATATAGCAAGTGTCATTGTTTCTGCTTGTGCTATAAGCTCCGCCTGTGCCGTTTTATCCGCAACTGTCTTTCCGGTTGCTTGCTCCCTTGCCTTTGAATATACTTCCTGTCGGATAGCTTTGCAAGTATCTTCTTTAATACCTAAATCTTCCTGTGCTGAACCTGTAAAATATAATATATTTGCTAATTCAAGAATAGCCTGTTCCAACTGTATATCTGTTATGCCGTCATTTCTTGTTATTATATCTCTTGTAACTTGCATAAAGTTGTCCAAATCATCACAATATTTTTTTACAAGTCCATCTGATATTCTTTTTATTGTATCACTTATACCATCCACCTTTTTCATTATAGATTCAGCAGTTTTTGGTTGTTCGTTATTTGCTTTTATTCCTTCTCTACGACTTGCCATTATAATGTCTCCTTATTATACCCAAAATTCCATATCTATTAGATGTTTCGTATATACAATCCTATCATTTAATCGCATAAATCTTCCATATAAACCATCAAGACTCAACAATTGATAAAATTCATTATCAGATTTTCCTTTGTATATGTGCATAATGTTATTATAATGTTCCATTATAATGCCTCCTTCCATACTCTGCAATTAATAATGCCTCTGCCATTCCGTCGTGGTCTTTTCTGCATCTGTCTGTTGCCTTTAGATTAACACCAGGAAATAATCTCTTAGCTACTTCAATAGATGTATTCTTATCACTTGTTACACTAAACTCTTTTTTCCACTTCTGGGGTGGTACTAATTCAAATGGTATTTCATATGCTTTAAGTACACCCTGAATAAAACCGAAGTTCTGTCCAAAGTTAAACATTGATACTACACCCTGTCCAGGCATTGCATTTACTTTTTCAAGTACACATTTAATTTCTTCATCTCTATGTACTGCTATGGAAGAACCTTTTGTGCATACGTCAATAACATCTATCAAATCATCATCTGAATATTTATATACCGTTATATTAACAGGTTTAGGAAACTTATCATTTATCACAGCAATACCACCATTTTTTCCTGGGTCAATTCCTATATATATCATTATTTCACATTCACCTCCCCAAAAGGTATACTTTTATCAATTGCAATTTGAAATTTATATGGTACCCAGCCCAAGCCTCCATCATATACCCATGAATTATCTTTATCATCATATCCTTTGGATAGCATTTTAATAAGCTTAAATGTCATCTTTGACATTATTAAGTATGGTTCATGTCCATAAGAGTTTGGTATTTCTACAAGATTCTCTAATTCTGAATCTACATCCATATCTTGAACATCAAATAAAACATAATTACGCATTTTTATCCTGCCTTTCTACATATTGACTTATATCTGCACCATTTACAGTTTCTTGTATCTTCTGTTTTAGGTGGTGCAATCATTCTTTCTACATAACCTTCACATTCACTTATATAGTTCACAAGCCAGTTTTTCATATCCTGAGTTACTTCAAATACTTCAGGAACTTCAAGTGTGCATATATCTCTATTCTCATATGTCACGAAAGCCTTATCCAAATCTAAAGCAGTACAATAACATATAACCTGATTGTGATGTTGTTCTAAGCAATGATTATCAAGTTGATTATATTTGAAGGATACTACATTTTTAAATTCAAAAAGATAATCCTCATTTGTAGATATTCTCCTTATAATGCCATCACATCTGAAAGATAAATTTAACACAGTATCTATAAGATGTGTTTCTGCTCCCTGTGTACCCTTTACAATCAAAGACTTACATTTTCCGAACTTCTGCTTCTGTTTAACATACTCAGCTACATCAAGATATTTCCAATCATATCCCATCTCCTGCATATGTAATAATACATTCTGTATTCTTTCGTGTCTGTCTGTACCTGTATCCGCCATACCTATAGAATTATATTCTGTAGGTTGTGGGTCTGTAGGAGCTTTAGTACGAGTGAAGTACATATTCCGCATACAGTGAAGAGAAGAAGGTTTATAATAATTACTTCCTTTTCTTCTTCCTTCTTGTTCCATTCTTTCAATACAACTCATAACATCAGATAAGAATTTCTTATTTGCGGGAAGCTGTGGTTTATTGTTATTTATTAGATTTATTAGTCTTCTACTCACCGCCTAATCACCTCCACATTATCATTACCATAACTTTTAACAGCCCTCTTTAGATATTCCACAAAATCAAAATCCTTATAGCTCTTTAATTCTTCTTTCGTACATAAGCTATTAATCATACAATGATTAGATTCTAATATTTGCAAGGCTTTAGTTGCTCTTTTTGTCATTTAATTTTCCTCCTTTATAAAACTACTACTCTTTTTTCCGTATTCTCCACTAGCATATATTCTACAATAACTAACAGCTTTAAATTCTTTTCTAGCTATCATGTCTTTAATATTAAAATCTCTTTCTTTAGCATCTGCTACATTAAAGCTATCTTCTGTTCCATCATTCCATGTAAAATATATTGCATAACCTTTCATATCAATTACCTCTTTCTATGTATGTATGTATTTCTTAACTTGATTATATTGTAATACATATACATAGAAATGTCAAGCATATTTTTAAAATTTATATAAAAAATACACCCCTATATTTCTATAAGGGTGCATTCATTAAGAAAGAGGCAAAAACAGTAATGTCTTTCAATTCGTTTGCAATATAAAGTATATACTTATTCAGTTATATTGTCAAGGTCTTCATCTTCAAGCAATGCTATAACCTGTGTTACTTTTCCGCTTTCAATCTTTAAAGCATTTTCATTTCCATAGCAAATCTTAACAGTATCGTCCGGGTTAGCCTGCAACTGTTCCTTTAACATTGGAATATCAACACAACATACGAATGGTTCAAAGTCCTTGCTTTCCACATAGTTGATAGTCTCTGTTGAAGCATCCTTCTTGCTGTGAATATTGATACCCTTTCTGCCGAATGTAAAATATGCTCCATTCTTATCATAAGGCTCAATAAATAATGCAAGTCTATCAAGTACAGAAAGAAGTAAATCCTTTGGTACTTTGCAAGAAGATGTAAATGCTTCATCAAGATAAGCGTTTACCTCGTTAGCTGGGAAATCTTCAATTCCTTCCATCAATGCACTATCAATCACAACATCCTCTGTCACGAACTGAATACTTGCTCTTCCTATAAAAACCACAATATCTTCCTTTGTATTCAGTGTCAATAACTGCATCTGCTGAGCAGAAATAAGAATAGGTTCTTCATTATCAAACATCTTAAATCCATTAAATGTGATTACATTCGCATCTGTACTAATAACAGTATCTCCACAATAGTAACCAGTTAATGCTGGATTATCAAGTGTTTTTGCAAGTGCTGATTTATTGATATTATAAGCCTGCATAACGCTTGACAGCTTTGTCTTACACTGTACATTTTTATCATCCATCATCTTAATATCCGGGAATGAGATAAGTCCTTCCTCATCTGAAATCAATGGAATCTTATAAGTTCCGTTTGCTTTTACAAAAAGTACATCATCTTTTACAGATAAGTCAATATCCTCTGAGGTTGTCTTTGCAATCAATTTTCCAAACTTATCTGCATCAACTGTAATATCCATATCTTCTCCAGCTACTTTGTCAATGATAATACATAATGTATTAGTCATATCTGTTGTGAGCAATCTCAGCTTTCCATCTGATAATTTAATACCAATCATTGAGGTAATAGGAATAAGATTGTTAAATCCTGCTCCTTTAATTGCTTTGTTTACTGCTTCTTTCATTCTGCTTGATACTACTTTCATTAATTAAATCCTCCTTAAAATAAACCTTTCTTATATAAGCTATTAAATGGCACACTTGCTACATTTTTACAAGCCTGCTCATAATAACTCTTTTTGAGTTCAATTCCCATTGCTCGTCTGCCCATTTCTATTGCCTTATAACATTCTGAGCCAATTCCAAGAAATGGAGTAAATACAATGTCATTCGGGTTAGTCCAAAGTTCAATGGCTCTTTCTATAACAGGCAACTGTAAAGGACATATATGCTTTTCGTCTTTCTCTTCTCTAGCACTTCTTGCCTGTAATGTGTCACTTGGATTTATATCCATCCAAATTGGACTGGCATAATTCTGCCACTTGCTGACTGGGAATGATTCATTAGTATGCTCACATCTTTCTGGGTTCTCCCCTGGTTTTCTCATTGTTACAAGATAATCGGGTATTCCTTGCCTACTCATACAACTATCTTTTTTCAACTGCTTGTGAAGTAGTCCAAGTGCCTTTGTTCTCTGCATTGCGATTACTGGGTCTTTCCATATACAAACTTCTGAATGATAGATGAATCCACTATCTTGAAATAACTTTATAAGAAGTCCTCTGAAATCTTCAATTCCTATAAATCCATCTCTTTCTTTACTTGTTGGTAAGTTCATACAATGGAAACTTACTAATCTTCCGGGCATTGTAATTCTGTACAATTCAGAAACTATAAACTTAAAATGCTCATAAAATTCTGTTGTTGTTCTACAGTTTCCCAAGTCTCTGTCGCTATTTGAATAGGTATAAAGACTTGCAAAAGGCGGAGAGAATATAGAAAAGTGAATACTATTATCAGGTATTCCTTTCATAATCTCACAGCTATCACCATTATATAAAGCATATTTATCTGTGATTAACTGATTTTCAACATTTACTGCACTTTGTCCTTTCATTCCATTTCCTCCCATTCTGGTAGTTTCATTTTTATTTCTGCATCATATTCATCCGTCATTCTTGTCGTGTTCTTTATTTCATCTTCAAGATATTTTGATGCAATTTCAACCATTTTTTTATTCATTTCATCAGCAAGTCTGCCTTTTTCAAGAATATTATTATAAACTGGTAATTCTCTTGTACTTATAACAATGTACACATTTACTTCTTTTATCTGCCCGAATCTGTAACATCTTCTTACAGCTTGATAGTATTTTTCATAACTATCTGATATACCACAGAATATAATATTGTTACAATTCTGCCAGTTCATACCAAATCCAGCAATCTTCGGTTTGCTCACAAGGAACTTTATATCTCCTGTTGAAAATCCTAATAATGATTTTTCTTTGTGTTCATTTGTATCTGAACCTGCAACCTGTACAGCGTTCGGAATTGCTTTTTCAAGTGCATTTCCTTCATCATTAAAATCACACCAAATCAAGCAATTTTCCATATTATTAGCTTTTATAAGTTCTGCACACTTTGATACTCTTTTACTAAGACTTTCTTTTCTTGCTTCTCGCCTATCTTGTAAATCTGTTACAACACTAGGAATCAGCTTTCCTCTCTTTGTTTCTCCTGCTACTTTTACAACTTGCACATTCAAGGCAGGCAATTTATATTTATCACCATTATAACCTATATCTTCTGGAGTTTTCATCACGCTTGCCCAACTAGATACCCAATGCCAAAATTGTTCTTCTGCGTGTCCTTTTAATCTCCATTTACTTGTGTTTCCACCATCGTGTACAAAATAAGTAGCAAGCATTTCTGTTCTTGTCATTACTCCTAAAAACTCTGAATGATTACCCAATTCTTCATAATCATTTGGTGCTGGAGTGGCAGAACAAGCAAGTTTATATTCTGTTGCTCTAAACTTATCAATCAATGCCTTTGTAGTCTTGCCGGAAAATGATTTTAGTATTGAGCTTTCATCAAGCACAATTCCTATAAATTCATCAGCATTAAAATGTTCTAACATTTCATAGTTAGTAATATTTATGCCTTCTTTTACATCTTCTTGCGTTCTACAAATATTTACATCAATACCAAACTTTTCCCCCTCTCTTTTTGTCTGCACTGATACAGCAAGTGGGGCAAGTATAAGTACATTCTTTCCAGTATGCTTATACACTTCATAAGCCCAAGATAACTGACATATAGTTTTTCCAAGTCCAGTGTCAAGAAACAATGCTGATTTTCCTCTTTTAAGTGCTATCTTCACAATAGCTCTTTGAAAATCAAATAGATTTTCATTTGAGGGATTACAATCAAAACCGCAAGGCTTGAATTGCTCTATTTTTGTTTTTAGAAATTCATCATAATTCAATGTCTTTCTCCTTTCTATTTATTTCTCTTGTATTGTAATACATAAAATATAAAAAGTCAATTACTTTTCAAAAATTATTTTATAATTATTTTCTACTGCATATTTACTTTAGCTGTATTGATTACTATATATTTTGAGAGAGCTTTTTCTGCTCTCTCAAATCTTTGTATATAATCTGTTGTTCCTGTTATTTTACCTAATATATAAATTTTCATTAAAACAACTTCTTTCTATATTTAATAGATGAATCTCTATTTGATGTTTTACCTAAAAGACAATCTGCAATAGCACAAGTATATTTATATGCTACAAGACTTGGCACACCTGAACATCTATTATATTGTTCTTTAATTGATATATCATCAGAGAAATAAAAATCATCCCCGACAGTCTGCAATCTAAGATGTTCTCGTACAGACATTCTTCTTGGGAAATTTGAATCATTCAACATCTGCTTATGTGCTTCCTTATAGTTATCAGATATCTTATAAGGTTCAGGATATAATAGAGCTGATTGCTGAGAAGATAGTACAGTTTTAGCAGGTTCATCCCAAGTATTCTGTCTAAAATTACTGCTAAATGCTGAATATATAGAAGAACTCAATTTATCAGTATTATGATTTTTAACATCTGCTATAGTTTTATCTTTTAAATCATAAATAGCATCTCGCTGTGTTGTTCTATGCCATACTGATTTAGGTACTATAAACTCATTCTTTATAGAATCTGCAATAGCCACCATAAATACTCTCTCTCTTTGCTGTGGCACGCCAAGTTCAAATGAATTTACAATATTCCAATAAGTATGATAACCATAACTTTCAATCAATCGACAAAATTCCTTAAAAATTGATAAGCTATCTCCCATAGCAATACCAGCTACATTTTCAAAAAATAATGCCTTTGGCTTTTTAGCACTAAACAATCTTATAGTTTCAGCTAATAAATCTCCGTACTTTTTATCATTTGTTAGTCTTCTTGCTCCGCAAACTGAAAAGGGTTTACATACGGGTGTAGCTATCATCAAATCACAATCTGGTATATCATCAGGTTTAATTGTACGAATGTCCGCACAAATAGCGTGATTTCCGATATTGAGATTATATGTTTTTACCGCATCTTCATCATTATCCACAGACCATAAAATATTATATCCTGCTCTTTTAACTCCATATGCTCCTATACCTGCCCCGCAAAATAAATCTATACAAGTAAGACCATTTGAATCTAATTGTTTAATAGGTTCTAACATATAATCTCCTTTACTTTATTGCAATATAACCTGTAAAATTCATCCATCTCCAAAATACATCAACGTGCTTAAATCCAGCTGATTTTAATAGATTAATATTCATATCATTAGTAACTGGGACTAATACACCCTCTAATGATAGTCTCTTTCTTTCAATCTGCTCTTCTGAATAACCATTAGTCTTTTTCATTTCATAATAATTACTCACCATAGCCTGATTAAGAATATCTGTACTGCCCAGCACCTTTTCTACCATAATAAATGTTCCATTCTTACTGCTCAATGAATCATATATATATTTTGAATTATGTGCTGACGATATTCAATTGGAGTGAACTGAATTGTTAAGCAAGATGTTACTATATCGAACAGACCAATCGGGTAGTCTGTGCGTAAATCACAATTAAGAATAGTAATTTTCTTTTCAATTAATTCATCCAAAAATCTATGTTTTGCCTTAGTTAGCATAGGTTCAGATACATCACACCCGGTATATCTAATATCTATATCAGATAACTTATCTAATGTTTCTTTTAAAGATTGAATCATTAACCCATCAGAACATCCAATATCTAATATACTAACTATATGTTTATTTGAATGTTCAAGTATATACTTACTCAATCCAGCTATAGAATCACGCATTAAATTGTACTGTGGAATAGAACGCTGTAGCATATTCTCAAAACACTCTGCTACATTAGAATCAAATTCCCACTTATTTCCAGGTTCAACATTATCAATAACATTCATATAGTACTCCTTTCTATGCTAAAGTTAATAAGTCAGTTAAAGATGTTAATACATACTTTGTTCTATTGCTCTTTTCTTCATAAGTACCATTATCATACTTACCTGACTTATAACATATATAATTTTTCTTTGTTACTCTTAATTTTAAAGTCTTAGAATTTAACTTAATATAATAAGTATTCTTCTTGACAGCTGTATGCATAGTTAACTGATTTTTTTCACAAAATGATTCTACATCTAAATCAATAGTATTAGTTTCTTTCTTTTCTGATGTATTAGCTATATCATTATTATCTTCAACTACTGATTCATCAGATACAGATATGCTATTGTCTACTTCACTTTCAAACGCTAAAATTCTTTCTATAACCTTAGACTTGCTCTCTTTAAGCTGAGTTCTTGTCTTATTGCAGTTAACTTTTACTCCTAACTTATCACATTCTGCAATAAGCATATCTCCCTTCATTGAGTATAACTTATCTTCTCTGCTCATTTCTGCTTTAATCATCATATTGTTCATAATAATTACCTCCATATAATATAATATGTATTTGTTTTCTTAACTTGACTATATTGTAATACATAATATATGGAATGTCAACTATTATTTCTTTTTTTTTTATTAATTATTATCTGTGAGCGGGTTAGGATTAAATCCTACAGCATTTTCAATTTCTTCCGGAGTTATAGCAAAGCCGTACCAATTTTTAGTTATCTCAACATCACATTTAAAGGGAAGTTTAATCAATGTCGTTGGAGCTGTTCTCATAAGGTAAGAAAGTCTTTCTCCTACTTCCTTTGCATTTTCAATAGGACATTCGCCTATTACTTCATCGTGTACCTGTATAAGCAAATGAAAATCAAGCTCTTTCATTCTTTCATCATTATTTATTGCAATCATTGCCAGCTTTGTTATGTCAGCGGCAGAACCTTGAACCCTTGCATTAACACACTGTCTTTCTGCCTGTGATATATACCCGCCATTATCCTTAATTTTAATTCCTTGAGCTAAAGCATTCTGAATTATATCATTTTTCTTTTTCCAACCAAAAGCCTTTTGAAGCTGTTTAGTATAGTTATCCTTTACTTTCTTTGGAACTTCTGTAGATACTTCACTTCCAAAAGCCAGAGGGTCAAAATTAGTTACTTTTCCGCTATAACTAAATTCATATGGTTCTAACTGCATATCCTTTAAATGTCTTCTTCTGCCCCACGCTGTAGTCACATAGCCCTCAGTTCTTGCCATTTCCTGTGAGTCCTCAATGAACTTTCCAAGAGCTGGAAAGGAAGCTATAACCTTATCATATATAGCCTGAGCCTCCTTAGTAGATACTCCAAGCTGTTCTGCAATTGAAGGAATCTGTCGTCCATATAATATACCTAATACGATGCTTTTCGCCTGTCCTCGTCTTTCCTTACCTGCTGGGTTTACTGTTCCATCTTCTCTAAACTCTTTGCATTCTTCATAAGGCTTATGGAAAGCAAGTGCCGCTATTGTAGCATATATATCTTTTCCATTTATAAAAGCTTCCTGCATTTTCTCGTCCTGTGACAAATACGCAGTAACCATAGGTTCTTGTTGGCTAAAATCAGAACCTAAAAGAACATAACCATCTTGAGCTTTAAACATCTGTCTAATCTCTTTATTGTGTGAAGGAATATTCTGTAGGTTAGGGTCTTGTGAACTGAATCTTCCTGTTTTAGCTCCATACTGATTATAACTTGCGTGTACTCGTCCATCTTTAAGAGCAATTTCTGGCATCTTATCAATATAAGTTCCTAACAATTTTTCCACGTTTCTCATTCCCAAGATAGCTTCACATAGATTCTTTTCTTTTCCTTGTGCAAAGTGTTTTAGAATGTCTTCACCTGTTCCTCTAGGTGCTTTTTTATCAGGGCTTTCTAATCCTAATATATCATAGAATAATATTGCAAGCTGTGTAGGACTTGATAATGATATAGGGTCTGACAACTTATTATCCGGATGTTTCATTTTATAATTATCAATTTCATCCTTATACATTGCTATTGCTTCATTAGCCTGCTTCTGTCTTTCTTCTCTTATCTTATGATATTTTTCGTGTAAATTATTACATACATCAAAATCCAAACATACACCTCTATCTTCCATATCTGCTACAACTGGAATCAAAGGCATTTCAATATTCCAAAATACATTATATGGACCCGCTAATACTCTTCTATTGAGTAATGTCTTTTGATACTCATATAATTCATATGTCTTAATTGGGTCACCTGCCGCATATAAATATGCTGTAGAAATAGGAATATTATCAAATGTTACTCCTTTGAATAAACTATCAAAAGTCAATGATTCTATATCTTTGCTATTGCAGTATTTTAAATGTAAATCCTTTAATCTGTGGCTTTCTTCTTCATCTATACATTGAGCGGCAAGCTGTGTATCCCAATATGGTGCTATATCAATACCTAAAGTTTTTCGACATACTCTAATATCAAATTTTGCGTTATGGAATATCCATCTAATATCATTATGAAAATCTTTCATAATTTTTGATACGGTCTGTTCGTCTAACTGGTCTTTAGTTCTTACACCTGTTATATAAGATTTATGATTGATTGGAATATATGCCGCTTTCTGTCCTGGAGTATAAATACATCCACCAACTATATCTACAAGTAACGGATTTAATCCTGTTGTTTCTGTATCTAATGCACCCTCCCCAACTTGCTTCATTTCTTTCATATATTCATATAACTGGTCAGGTTCTCTAATAAGAATATAATCATCTTTATGTATTGCTAATTTTTGATTAGCTATAGCAACTATAGATTGTACTTGAGCGGCTAGATTATTTCCGCCGCTCCTAATACTTGTTCTATTGGTTACTGTTTTAGATTTTTTAATTATATTCTTATCATTGCTTTTTGGTCTTGCGAATGATAATGCCATATAATCCTCCTATAATACAATATCTTCCATAACTGCTCTTGCTTCAAGAACTGCAATATAATCTGTCATAGCTTTAATCTGCATATCATAAGTGCTTCTCGGACAAGTAGGAGTATAGCTAAGTTCTCCGTTATCCCATTTTTCAAGCATAGCTTTTAACCTCTGATAACGAATAACAACCTGTGCATATTCTGCTCTGAATCGTTCTTTATAATAAATACTAGTCATCATACATGCTGTTTGGGAAAGATTTGTTATTGATTCACCCATATTACATACCTGCCCTTCTGCTTGTTGCTCTGCTTGCACCTCTTCTTGATGGAAGTGGTTCTGTGTTTCTGCGTCTTACCTGTGTATTATCTTCCTGATTAGTGTCTGTATTATCTGTATCAGGAAATGAACCTGTATCAAGATATTCCTGCATCTCATCAGCTGACTTATCCATAATATAACCACCTAAAAACTCTGGCTTTTCAAAATTACTGATATCAATAGGCTTTGCTGGAGATACCTGTATATCATACTTAGTTTTCTTATCACCTTTCTTACCATTACGAATAATATCTACTGGTTGCATACGCATATCTCCCCAGCGGTTTACAAGATTCTTAATCTTAGGAATGAAAGTCTTTCCTCTGTTCCATATCTTAATCTTTGCGTCCTGCTGGTCAACCATAGCCAACATCATTACAACCTGTGTCTTTAATCCTGCGGCACACATAGGGCATACATCAATAGGGTCATCATAGTTTCTAAGACAATTTACAAATCTTGTCTTATCATTTCCATCATCCCACTTGCCAACAACAGCCTGATGACAAGCATAAATATCAACATCTTCCATATCAGATACAAGGAGCTGTGCTGTTACCATATCGCCATCATTCTCAAGTTTTAAAAATTCGCTTTCTGAACCGCCATACTTGTCTACATCATCATAGTTAATTCTTCCCATACTTCTTTTTTCCTTTCTTATTGATGTTAGTTGTTTTAGTTTTTGAATGAACAACCTCCAGAACATTCATTATAAGCCCATTACATCGCAATCACTTATATTCCATTTTGACAGTATTCCCAGCTTTATTCCTGTCTACCCCAATGAACGCATTCTCCTAATATCCGGTCCTTTTTCTTTTGTCTGCCAGGGATATATTCTCAGATTTATTTACTTGTCCTACAGAGGACAAACAGCCCTTGTTGGATTCGAACCAACGAATACAGGAATCAAACTCCTGTGCCTTACCACTTGGCGAAAGGGCTATATTAGTGTTTATATGTGTGTTATCGCTTCACATTATTTTTATATTCATTTGTAGGTTAGTTCTTATAAGCATATAATGTACAACCAGTTCCTTTCAAATTATTGGCTTTTAACCAATCCATAGCTTTTTTCTGACTTGTAAATCCATCTGCAATAACCTTATTATCAGAAACCCACTTATATAAATGTCTACTTCTTGATAATGTTGTATCATACATATCAATCACCTTTTACCTTTCTATGTATCTCTTAACTTGATTATATTGTAATACATAAAAAGATGTTTGTCAACACTTTTTTAAAAAATAATTTTGCAATTTAAAAATTCTTCTTGCAAGTCATTTATATCTCGATTATCTGAGTATACTAGCTCTTTTATAATTTTTCCGTGTACATTTTTTCTAAATCGTTCTGTTGCTTTTCTTCCTGCTTCGTCCGGGTCAAATGCAAGAATATATTCCCGAACTGGTAACTTATTCAATATTTCATACTGCTTTTGATTTCCAGTGCCTATCATAGCCATAGCAGGCTTATTATACTTCCAGCAAGTCAAACAATTTAAAAATGACTCTGTTATATACGCTTTCTTATAGTCGCCAGAGATAAATCTATATCCTTGATATACTGGTTTATCCGTTCCTTTCGGCAATCTGAAAAATTTGCTTTTGACACTTCTTCCTGCAACAAATACACATCTTCCTTCAATGTCTCTAACCGGGAATGTAATTTCTTTTCGCTCTCTGTCATAACCTATGTCAAACCTTTCTATAATTTCATCTGTTAATCCTCTTTTATACATATAAGGATGAATATATCTATATTTGTCTAGTTCCAATTCTCCAATATATCTATCACAATCCCTATTATATTCATTATCGCATATATTATTGTGCCTATTACAATTATAAGTATGAATCTGTCTACCATTAAATCCCTCCATTATATTTGGTCTTGTTTCAATTTCAACAGTATTGAATCTTTTTATTAGCCATCTTTTGCCAAATTTGCCTTCATCTTGATACCCATACAATTCAGATATCATTTCTTCTATTGTTCCACTCCAACCACAAGCAAAGCAGTGACATTTATCAATCTCTCCATTTACACCAAATGAGGGCTTTCGTTCTTGTCCATTCTTGTGAAAAGGACAATTCGTTTGAACATTTTCTCCGTTGTTTCTGAAAATATGAAATCTATCTACTCCGTGTTGAGCTAGGTCAAATTTAAGCATATCTAATATTGATTGAGTATCAGATTGTATAATTGTATCTTGTAGTTTTATCAAGATTTATGCCTCCTCAAGCTCTCCAAATAATTCTTCATACTTTTGTAAATCATATTCCATCAATAACTTTTTAACATCTTCCTCAAGTAGTTTAACTCCTTTTGACTGATAATCGGTACGATATGTTAATAACCAATTTCCTTTTTTACTTTTCCACAGTTTAACATCTTTTCCATAACTACTCATTTTTGTATCTGTTAATATGAATACCCAAGTGTAGACATATTGACATTTTTCAGAAATCAGTTCCATTTTATCAGTATCATATTTTAGATTATTAATTACAAATATCATTTAATATTCCTCCTCTTCTTTATCTTTAAAACTTCGTCTTAAATTCTCTGCTTTCTCTTCATCTTCTTCACCTTTTTCTGGCTGTGGTATATAGTCAAATGTTCCCTTATCTGTATCCCACATATATACCCATTTGATACCTACTCTACTATTTCTTGCTTTAATATTCTGTATCTGTAAGCCAGTTTCTTTCTGTTGTATTGATAACACAATAGAAGCATTATAAGCTATTCCATCAGAATCACGAATATTAGTTAAATCTAAATCTTCATTTAGTTGTCCTTCTCTATTGGACTGTACTACAACAAGAACTGGTATCTCTAAATCAATACTTAACTGCATTAAATCTTCCGATATATGTGTGAGCTGTGTTGTTGTATTATCTCCTCTTTCTTTTCGTTCATCTTGCAAATAAGATATACCATCTACAGCTAATATATTAATGTGATTAGCTTCTACCCAGCTTTTTAACTTACTGACAGTCACTTTTCTATTGAAGTCTTTTGGGTGTGCTACATAGAATGGAATCTTGCTTGCTGATAACTTATCAATATACTTTTCATAACCTCTTATATCTTCCCCTCGATATAAAGCTGTTGAGCTAATATGCTGATGTAATGTATCAAATCTATATCCTGTTTTATTTGCAGACATTTCAGGCTCTAATAATCCTGGAGTTAAATTCATTTTCCAAGCATGTTCTAACATTTTAATTAATACCCAAGATTTACCTTGTCCTGTTCGTGCAAATAAAACTACAAGTTCCTCACCTTTATGCCAACCTCCTAAATCTTCATCAATCTCTTGAAATCCAGTGGGAATGAAATGTGTATCACTACTATTCTTGGTATTCTGCCATTCTTCTAATCTTTCCTGTGCATTAGCTATAATATCAACACCCTTAGACACACCAGATATCTGTAGGTTAGGCAGTTCTCTTTTAAGATAATCAACTGCGAAATATGCGTCTGTCTGTAATAGTTCAGCCATCTTTGTAAGCACTGGAACGGATTGAGAGTACAGATATTCTTCTCTAAAGGTATTAACAAGATATTCAGTGCTTTCAGATACATTAACCACATCAAAATCTTGGAACTTTGTTATGAATGTTTCAAGGTCTGGAACATTCCCATATTTCTGTTTATGTTCCATTATGTAGTCATATTCTTCCTGATACTGGTTGAAATAATCTCTTGTAATATCATTATTAGCAAGTATAGATATATCTTTATCCTTTAATATTTTATTGATTATTTGTAATTCAACCATTAAAGTATACCTCTTTTATCATTTTCTACCAATTCTATAACATTTGAGCATTTATACACTCTGCTTGCTAATCTTGTACCAAGTACAAGATTAAGCTCTTCTTCATTCTTATTACTCGTATATATATTTGTTTTTCTTGAATTTATCCTACTATCTATATACTGCAATAATATTTGATGTTCATAACCACTTACAGCACCTTCTCCAATGTCATCCCATATAACCAAATCAACAGTAGATATAAGGTTACATAGCTCTTCAAACCCTTTTACGTCCTGTGAAATTGAACGCTTACAGTTATATAAAAATGTTGGTACATTAACAAATAAAGCCTTGCAATCTAAACAGCTTCTATGCCATATTTTATCAAAATAGGCATACATCAAACGTATAGCCCAACTTGTTTTTCCATTACCTGGATTTTCTGAATAAATATACAAATTATGTCCGTGCTTTACAAAATCTTCCATATTACTGGATATACCACTTAATGTTCTAAATGCTTTCATATCTCCATCTTGTTTACACATTAAATCTTTATATTCCCATAAAGATTCAGGAAGTTGTGATTGATTAAAGAGAGAATACATAAGTCTGTATCTTATACAGTTTTCAGAACATTTCTTAGTGCATACTCTTTTATACCAACAATGATTAATATCCATTATCTAAAGCCTCCTGCTTCTGTAACTGTTTCTGAGCTTCTCTAAGTGCGTTGATAGTGGTCATAGCACTATCACAATGATTCTGCAAGGTTTTAATCGTTATATTAAGCTCGCCACTATATCTGGCCATCCAATAGCCGTCCTGAGGTGTTCCACATATAGGATATCCATCATCTCTTAATTTTTGTATGAGGATGCGAACATCCCTACAATTAAGACCTGTATTAAAAGCTATATCTTTATGATGTTTTCCACAAGGTTCAGAAGGTATTTCCTGCAATACCAATTCTTTTAAATATTCTATATCACCTTTCATATAAAGCCTCCTTTAAAATTTCATAAGTGTTCCATTATTCCTCATTTGACGTATTTCTTCTCTGCCCTCTTTTGTTGTTGTATCATTAAGTATCAAATCACTTGATACAGTTTTTTTCTTATGAATATCTACTAACCATTCAGGTGGTGTTATATATTTATAGTTTCTTTGATAACTTGTATCTATACATTTTTTAATTGTTGTATAATCTTTTCCTGCTATTTTTGCTATATTAGCTTGTATAGCTCCTTTTGTTTTTATTTTCATTTCTTCTAAAAACTGTTCAATTAATTCTATACTCTCATCATCTTCTATATCATTTTTTAAACAAGTATCTATAACAAGTTTTGAAATTGTTGAACTTTTTTTAGAATTTTTTTTATCTATATTATCTTCTATAGTTTTATTTATAGTTTTATTTATATTATTATGTAAAGAATTTTGACATCCCCCTGTCAAATTTTTTGACATCCCCCTGTCAAATTTTTTGACATCCCCCTGTAAAGAATTTTGACATCCTATCAAATTAACACGATATGAACAAAACTTGATATTATTTTTAAATTCTTCTTTTTTTATAAGTAATTCATCATTAACAAGTCTATTAAGAGTTGTTATAATAGTTTGTCTTGAACATCCACACCATCCAGCTAAATAACTAGCACTGCCTGTAAACTCACAATCATCTGTCTGTGAGAAACCATATATTATTGCATATACAAGTAAAGCATTTCCTTTTAATTTTAATTCATTAAGCATCCAACCTTGTATTGTAATAAAATTTTCATTTTTAATCATATAGACATTCTCCTTACATTAAAAAAATCCTTGTTATAAATAGATGTGCCTTTCTTTTTAGTCAGTTGCGAGTTGAATAAAAAGTTAGTTGTGTGTATAAAGACACACCTATTTATAACAAGGATAATTGTTACTTTATTAAATTATTCAATATTCAACTCGCAACTATATTATAACATACACACAATTATTTTACAACACTTAATTCATTGAATTTAATTCTTCAATCTGAGCATCCACTTCTGCATTGAGTTTAGCCCATAACTGTTCTCTTATCTCCTGGATATCCTGCTTAGCCTGTGATACATCCCATTCTTCCTCAGCTATAAACTTGAAATAATTATCTCCTTTCTTAACTGTAGCACCGGATGTATATCTTAATGATGTTACCTGAATACCTGTAGGAGTATATTCAGATTCTTCTTCCTTATGTTTTTCTTCCCTGACTTTTATAGAAGTTTCGATTGTAACCTTACCACCATCGTCAGGCTGTGTATTCTTGCTTTCCTCGGCTTTTTCTTTTTTAGCTGTAGTATTTGTTGCTTTAGTCTTTTTAGCCGCTGTATCGGCTTTCTGAACAGGCTTAGCAACTGTCTCTTCTTCAACAGCCTCTTCAACTGGTGGATTCATAGGTTCTTCATCTGTAACAACTCCTGTCTCTGTGTCAACATCTGTATCACCTTCTTCATATCCTGCACACTCTGCACAAGATATTGATTTCCCTTCAACTTCCATTGTACAGCCGTTACAATTCTTGCAATACTCGTCTTCTGGGTCTCCTGCATACTTACATACTCTCATTACTTATCCTCCTTTTTCTTTGCTATTCTCAATGTCTGAGTAGTAGTGTCAATCTTGGCTTTTTCCAGCTTAGTAATATCAAAATCACCATTGTATACAAGTTTTTCCAGAGCATCCTCGTCTATATACTCTTTCTTCTTTATAACTGAACGGAGCAAAGCTCCACCAAGATTCTCTTTAATAATCTCAATAGCCAGCTCCTCATTAAGAGTTGACTTAGTTGTTGTGGTAACTGTAGCAGTATATTTTTCACTGCTTGCACTGGTTATTCCTTTTTCAAGAAAATAATTTTTAATTATATTACCTGCTTCCGTATTAGTCTTTTTTAACTTATTTTCAAGGTCTTTATTTTCCTTGTATAAGTCAATTGCTTTAGATAAGTCAAATACTTCTCTTCTACTCATCTTTATTTTTCCTCCTTATTTTTCTCTAATATTTTAGCTCCACGCTGACCCCACTGATATACTGCATTGAATTCAGCCATACAACCTCGATACTCAGTTTTTAATTTAGTCTTGAAATCCTCAAGTTGCTGTATAGCTTGCATTGTGAAGAATTTTGTTCCTCTATTATCTGTGGTATATTCTGGTAATTTTAAGCCTAAAGGCTTAGTATAACTATCATCTTCGTACCATTTATACCAGCGTTTTAAAGTAATTGTTGATATATCCAGTATTTGTGCGGTTCTTGCTGTTGAAAATTGTTTCACTTATTTATCACCTCCTTTCATATATTTTATATTGTAATACATATAGATAGAAATGTCAAGTCTAAGATAATAAATAATTAATATCTTCTATACTTACTTTGCCATCTACAAGTGCATCCGCAATCTGTCCTTTCTTTTCAACAAGTTCTTCGATTCGCTCATCTATAGTATTCTTGCATACAAGAGTTATAACATTGACTGTTCCCTGTGTACCTATTCTGTGGGCTCTATCTTCTGCTTGTGCTTTAAGAGCCATATTCCAAGGACTGTCAAGAAAGATAACATTTTGTGCGGCTGTTAACGTAAGTCCTGTTCCCATTGCTCCAATAGTTCCGATTATAACCTTACAATTCTTATCATTCTGAAATCTAGTAACTTCATTCATTCTATCATCTGCTTTTGTTGCACCTGTAATATAAGCTGGATTATATGCTTTCAACTTTTCTCTTGCTATTTCCGTCATACTTTCCCAGTTACTGAAAACAATAGCTTTCTGTCCACTTGCACTTATTTCTTCTATAAGCTCAACCATTCTATCCATTTTAGCTGATTCCTGAACTGTTTGTGATAATATACCTGTCCAGCCTGTAGCTTGTCTTAATCTAATCATCATAGATAAAGGGTTGTTTGAAAACTTAATTTTCTGTAATTCATTCATAACTCCCATATATACTTCTTTATATATCTGAGCCTGTTTAGCTGTCATATCTACATATTCAATCTTTCTAATCTTTTCAGGCAAGTCAAGTACTTCTGTCTTTAATCGTCTAAGCATTACTTCATCCATTAAGGCTCTTATTTCTTCAAGGTTCTTATAACCTACAACTTGTGAACCGCCCCAGCCTCCTAAAGTGCAATAATGCTGTTTGAACTGATAGAAGCTATGTTTTTCATAACCAAGCCAGCTTAAAGGGAAATATAAATCAAGTGGATTGTTCATAAGGGGTGTTCCACTCATAGCCGCCATATATGGAGCAGATAACAATGACATTGCTCGGCTCTGTAAAGATGTAGGGTCTTTTGATTTATGACACTCATCAAATGCTATAACAGATATAATTCCCTTTTTACATAATTCAGCTAACTTTTCAGCAACTGGAAAATGATATTTGCTTTTACTTATTTTTTCAGCTCCTGCTCTTAATGTTTCTATGTTAGTGATTAAATAGCGACAATCTGGGAGATTATCAAGGTCTGCCAATTTATCCTTTGTACTTCCTTCATATGCTTTTCCTGTAGTCTTTCTATAGCGTGTTCCTAGTACCCAGCCTTTTTCATCTGAATGTATACCAATTTCTAACTGCCAATTATATTTTAGCGAATTTACACCGCACACAATAAGCACCTTATTTATTGTGTCTGTTTTTTCAAGACATCCAACAAGGTCTATAATCTGCTTGGTCTTTCCTAATCCCTGGTCATCACATAAGAGGAATTTTTTCTTATTCAAACCAAATCTTACACCATCAATCTGATGATTAAACGGCTTTGTTTTAAACTCAAAATCTTTTGGAATATCAATTTCAAATTCCTGCTTATGCAAATCTTCATAGATACCTTCAATTTTGATTTCTTCATTTTCAAACTTATTACATAAACCTATTATATTGTTTATAGGCATTTCCCAAGTATGATTATCCGGATTATATACTCTTGTTCCCATCTGCTTGATATAATTCACAATATCCGGATTATAATCAAAAGATACAAAAGCACTCTTTTTTACTAAAATATTGTTGGAGAGCTTATCAGGCTCTCCTATTTGTATGTTAATCATTATTATTTCTCCTTCCTTTAATCTATTTATATTGTAATACATATAAATAAAAATGTCAATAAAAATAGGCTGAGAATTTAATCTCAGCCTTATGACAAACATATCATATTGATGTTGTATGCACTATATCTGCTAAATTAGATAGATACTTAGTGAATACTTCTTTTTCTTCTGTTGAGCAAGTATGATATAATTCACTTAACATCTTCCTAATAGTAGACATTAATGCTTCAAGATTACCAATACTTCTATTGTGCATATAATTAATAAACAAGCCTTGAATGTCTGTAATAGTTTCATCAACATTACTCTCAGGAACTAAATCAATATTCATCTTGTCGATTAATGCAAGAATTATAAAAGCATCTGCATCAAAATGTCTTTTTAATTCATTTTCTGCTAGCTCTTTAGCGATAGGAATACTCTCATTAAATGTCATACAATCACCCTTTACATAGTCAGCATCTGCTTAATCCAAGCGGTTTGCTCAACATATTTCTTATGGCATTTTTCCCACTTTTCTTCCATCTCTTCTGTAGGTTTAAATACTTTCCCTATTTCTTCTATATCCTGCACAGCTTTATCATGCAGATAGCTTGCGTGCTTTAGTTCATCATTAGCCATTTCCTTATAACGATTAGCCCATTGCATATCTCCTTTTGCTTTACACTCAACATACTTTTCAGCATATTCTTTAGCACCCAAAAGCTCTTCTTCAATGTGTTCAGCTAACTTTTTTATTTTCGTCATTATAATCAACTCCTAACTTTTTTAGAATTAAATCAATCTTTTTGTCCTGTTCGGATAAATGCTCATGTATCTCTTTTACTGCCGCAGATAATAAATCTTCGGCAGTATTTTGAGATAAGTTCTCATTTAGATTCTTAACCCCTATGACAAAAGACAATATATTTAATATGTCTAATATATCAAATTGTCTATCATCCATTAGATTTTCTCAACCACAAACGCAAGATTCTGAGCAGTTACTGCCTGTCCACCAATTACTATTGTAAGATTAGCTGTGTCACAATCACAGTTTAATCTTACAAGTGCAGATATAGGAAGAGTTACAATATTACCTATCGCTGTTGCTGTTGCAATAGCTGTAGCTCCTTGTACTGGTGCTCCATCTTTGTATAATGTTGCTGTCACATTTCCTATGGCAGTAGCGACTACTGCTACACTTGCATTTACATCATAGTAACCAGCACCTCCACAAGCGTTTCCTATAGAAACACCATTTCCACTTAACTGGCAATACTTACCATATCGTCTAATTATTGTAGATGGTACATAAGTACCACCAATACCAATAGATGTTCCTGTTGTAGTATTTACAACATAAATTCCTGATTTACAACTCATAATGTTATCTCCTTTCATTAAAAAAGAGGAATACCGACAAGGCATTCCTCATAATATCAAACCTTGTCTAAATGACTAAATATTAACTCCATTATTGCAACATGAGTTATTCCAGTAAGGGTTCATACCTGCTGTGTATGTTGTTGCATTAGGATATCTAACTACACCACACATAGCGGACTGAAGCTGAAGCTGGTTGACCTGAGCCTGAAGGCTTTCAATCTTATTCTGTGCCATAGCATCAAGAATCTTCTGTGTCTGAGCTGTTGTATTAGCGTTAATAGCGGCTGTATTAATAGCTCCATTATAGTTCACACCATCAATAGCTCTCTGTGTTGTACAGCAACAATCAGCAACCTGTTGCTGAACTGTATTGAAGTTACGAAGTGTTTCATAACCTAAATTGCAAAGTCCATTCTGTAATCCCTGATAGTTGTGCTGAACATTATCATTCAGTCTGCCAACTGAATTTTCAAGATTGTTGAAATTCATAGCGTTACAAAGACCTGCTTCTGTAACTGGTTCTCCGTTTACATTTCGATTTCCACCAAAGAAACCGCCTCCGCCAATAAGCAAGAGAATTAAAAGTGCGAAAATCCACATTCCGCCACCACCTGCACCACCGAACATACCATCTTTGTTGTCAGTAACAGCCGCAATGTCTGCTAAAGATACTCCATCTGTCATAGTGATAGTCTCCTTTCATTTTTTTTAATATTTATATTGATTTTGCAAAATCCTTATTTAAGCTGTGACATAAATTCATCTACATTTATGCCTTTTTGTTTGCATATATTTCTTACTGCTTGTTCTGGGTTTAATCCTTTACCACCAAGCATTCCTAATAACTGTTGTATTTGTCCTGCGTTGTTCATCATAGCTTTCGCTTGACTAATTATCTGAGGATTTATCTGTTGTGAGGTTTGATTTTGACCTTGAAATAGACTGCTTGCCATTTAACAATTCCTCCTTTAATTTATTAAATTCGTCTCTTGTTACATAATCTGCATTTTCTTGAACAGTGTTATTATTAGCAACAACTTCCTTAAAAGCGAATGTTCTTATAGTAGGAAATCCTGCTCCATCGGTTGTTTTAATATACATTAAATCCTCGTTATTATCGAATAGTGCTACAGTACTATTCGCAGGCATTTGATAAGCTTTTGCACCCTCTAATCCAGTAACTCTGGTGAGCATAAGTGAATTGTTCATAGGGATATTATTCTGCATATTTATTCCCATTGGATTTGCTAAATTGTTCATCATATTTGGATAATTGACTTGTTGATTCATTGTTGGGTATCCGTACATCGCAACCGCACTCCTTTCCATTTAAAATATCTCTTAATCTATGTGAGTATTTAATTAGTTCTATCGGGTCTTCTATTATCAGATTTTTCATTTTCTTCCTCTAACAATTTAATAACTTCTATAGCAACTCTACATATGTGTAATATAGGTATATCTTGTATGTTTTCATCTATTATTAATTTGGAAATTAAATCATTCATACAATATATACCTCCCTCTTTGTTTATATTTAAAGTATAAATAAAAGAGTACACACTCACAATGTAATGAATGTGTACTCTTAATGTACTATATATGTATTAGATTATAATACTTTGATTATTTTACGATTAACTTTTTGACTTAGTTTTCTGACATAGTCGACAGATATATTTAATTTTTCAGCAATATATTCAAGTGTGTATCCACTTGCTCTCAATTCAAATACATCTTTTTCTAAATTAACAAAATTACATTTATCTCTAAAATAATCAAGTTCAATCTGTGTGAAATCAGAAATAGTCATTATTTACGACCCTTTCTACTACCTCCACCTCTTCTACGCTTTGTGGATGTAGTTGTGGAAGTTTTCTTAATTGTCTGTCTCGCCATAATTTACATCTCCTTCACTATCAATGTATGTGGTTAGCACCATTATCTTCAGCATTTTGGTCTACTGTGGTTGTAGTAGTTGTAACTGCTGTCTCTTCAACTGGTAATGTCCAAGCATATAACCATAACGCATTAGTCACGAATAACATAACCAGAGTTATTATGAATAAAATAAAATTTCTTCTACTGGAGCATTTAACTTCGTGTAATAATTCTGTTGCTAATGTTTCATTCTGTTCCATACACAAGCCCTCCTGTGTTATCTTTAATTATTCTTATTCTTATTATAAGTATTAGTGCTGATACCTAATAATGTTCCAAGCATTGCGTCAAATGCTGTTGCTATTGTTAATACTGTATCTGTATAAGGAATATTACAGGTTGCTCCTACAACACCATAGAAAGTAATTAAAGCCGGAAGTGCAATAAGAGCTATCCACTTCATTATATTATATGTACTGTCTGTAAGTTTCATTTTTTAGATTCCTCCTCTAAGTCAGCTATTCGGTTATTTGCTACTTTCACCTTTTCGTCTAATAGAGTTATTGCTTTCTCAGCGGCAAACATTCTCTCTACTACTCCATTATGTTTGGAAACACTTGTTTCTAATGTAGTTATGTCTTTTTTGATTAAAGCTACTTCAGTTTTCACTTCCTGAATAGTAATATCGTGCTGTCTACGAGAAGTATATATAACTCCTAATAAAGCTAATCCCCCAGTGATTAATGAACTTATTAAACTAACCCAAATTTCCATTAATATCACCTCACATAAGCTTTAATTTCGGCTATTGTATATTTATTTTTATATTTATGTGTATTTGCATCATATAATTTACAATAGGCATTAGCGAAAATTTCTCCTACAACATAAATGACATTGTCTCCAGGAAATTTTATCAAAGTACCAGAAACAATGTCACCTAATTTATTTTGTGTTGACAATTAAATATGTTCAACCTCATTACGAGCTACTCTCGCATATATTTGTCCATCAATGGACAATACAATGAAATCATCTCCAGTTTGATATACTTCATATTCTCTGTCAGTATACTTGAGAGGTGTTCCATTAATATCAGTTGAACCTGTAAATCTTACTTTGTCGCCAACATTGAAGTCTGTAGGAGCTGAACTATCTTCTGCAGGTGTATCATTAACAGGTACATTTAATACAGGTACATTTAATTCAGGATAATACTTTTCCATCATTCTTGCCTGAGCCGCTTCATAATCGTAACCAGCTTCTGTAATTCTTTCACGTCTTTCTGGGTTATTTCCCCATTCACCACGATATATCTCGTCCGCAAGTTCTTCAGTTGATTTTATAGGATTAGTATTTTCATCATCTGTAGGAACATCAGGTTCCGAGTTACCTTCTGTTGACTCCACATAAGTGTTGAATACTGTTAATCCGAAATTGTTGACAATTGATAAGCAGTTTGCATAATAATCAGGTGATGTTGCATAATTGTAACCAACCGGATTACCCTCTGCATCTCGGTCTGTGCCGTTTACTGCATTAGTTAAACCATATAATTCGCCCTCAGCTGTGGTAGCAGATGTGGCATCATCATAATTTTCCCACTGCATAAGTTCATAATAACCCTGAACTGCTTCGGCTAATCCTGGGTATGACTTAAAGCTATCTTTAATATGCACATATTCGCCATTAATGAATTCAGATGTATCTAATGTTTCTCCATCACCTTTAATACCGAATAATGTTTTAGCTTCGAGGTTCCATCCAGACTCAAGACCTGCCTGTGCTAATACAACCGCAGGTGAGATTGTTTTATTTCCTAAGTTTCTACGTCTTAACCATTCATTACATACAATAGGTGCTAAAGTATTAATGAACTTATTAACGTGGTCATACTTAGTCTGTACTACTGGAAATTCCATTTAATTTACTCCTTTCATTTTGATAATTACATTATAATATAAATGTTAAAGGATTACAAGTTATTATTTTCATATTGTTGTATCAATCTCAACTTCAAGCGAATTTTCATAAGCACCTATATTATAATAACCTGCATTGGTTATAGTTTGTTCACTTCCGCTATTTGAGCTGTAATTGTGATATCCAATTGTTAGATAACTTGAATATATATCTAAATATGCCTCATTATAAGTAGTGCCTCCAAATAACTTTAAAGAACCTAATGGTATTCTAATAGGCATTAGATATTCGGGTATCATATCTACACCACTGAATTCTATATGACTATTATTAGGTAGCTGTCTAATATACTGTGAGCCATTTAATATCAGCTTAAGCTTTAACCTGTTAGGTGAGAATGAGTATACTATATTTATAGCAGTTGATGCAACTATTGCTCCTGTACTATTATTATACCTATAACCAGGTATTGTTAATTCAGTAAAACTACTATCATAACTTACTAAATCCATCACAGTAACAGGTAAGTTATTGTACTTAGAGTATACATAAGATTTTAATATGTTGTGAAGATTACTTAATTGTACACAATTGAAAATAGTAAAATCTATTAATGTACCTGCATTAGTATAGGAAGACCTAACTTCACGTTTAAAATTAGAATATTGTATTATATCCAGTAGCGTTAAATATTCATACTCATCTGGAATTATACCTATTACATATACTTTACGAGTATTAGTTATTCCATTTTGGTTAAAAGTGTCAAATAGTGTATATATACAGTTAATTTTATAGCTATCCCAATAATCTTTCATATTACCAATATTAACAGATTGATTATGATAATAAATAGGAATACATATGAAGATTGAATCTGCACTATTAATCACGGAAGCATTAGCATTGTATACGTCCATAATTTTTTCAGTTATACTTACATTTAATTCATCTTCATTATCATCTATATCATCTGCATAAGTATACAAATTACATTGAGTTGTTTTTGCCCATTCTGTAAGTTGTTGCTTACTAAATGTGGATACATAATTTATACTCTGTGGTAGCATAATAACGCAATTAGGCATTGTAAGACTAATCTTATTTGATGTTTCACCTATATAATCTCTATAATTTTGACTATCTAATACACGAGTCCAAGGTTTATTTGGTAGTTTTATAACATCATTAGCACTTCGATAGTACATACCAGTACCTGCTTCTGTACCAAATGCAAGTTGTGTAATCCAATTCTGAGGATTATCAGCATTCCATCCTAAATTTAGTAAATGAATCCAACTTTTTTTATTTAAGGGATTACCGGACGCACCTCTACTCATTCCAACCACGAATTCTGTTGCATTTATATCATTAGGTCCCTTGTAATTATTAACCCCATTAGTATGTGTTGCGTCATTATATATAGTTACACTATTTTTTGCGGATTGCTTAGCTTGTTCTGAATAATATTTTGCATTATCTGTATCTTCATCCGTTCTTGTATTTGTTCCACCGACTGCATAAGATTTAGCTAGAGTAGCCGCTTGTGAAGCCGCTTCTGCATTTAAGTCAGACTGATTTTTGGATGTTTCGGCATCTAAACTGCTGTTTAATGCAGCATTCATATAAAGTTTTGCATTAGCTTCTGATTTTGCCGCATTATTAGCACTTGTAGAAGCTTGCTGTGAGTTTGTCTCGGAAATTGAAGCGGCAGTCTCTGCACTCATTTTAGATGCGGCGGCATTTTCGCTGTATGATTTTGCATTGTTAGCCATATTCGTGGCAGTAGTAGCGGCATCAGTAGCTGTTTTACTAGAAGATTGTGCTTTAGCTACTTCTGTTTTAATATCTGCTAAATAATTAGCTTCCAATTTATCTTCAGTTATAGAATTCTTAATAATACTGAAAGAATAAACTTTATTTATTCCTGTGCCTGTAACTGTTACTTGTATTTCAGATGAGGAATTGAAAGTTAATATGGGTATCATTGAACCTATATCAGCTTTAAACTGTGTTCCATCATCTGTTATCATTATAAGTATTCCTTCTGGTGTAAGCTTAAACTCAATTGGTATTTTCTCTATATTCAAGTCAAATATAACCTTTTCCCCATTAACTTTTGTGATAGTAATAATACCGGTATCACTATCCATAGTCCAATCAGCTACATTTGTTTGAATACTTGATTTATCTACTTTTGCTGTATCTAAATTAATGATACGATTATCAAGAGCGTCTGCCGCAAAATCAAGTTTGTTTAAGTTTTTTTCGTTAATTGGTGTATGAATTGAAGGATAATTTTCCCAATTAATACGTTCATATACTTTATTCATTAGCACAATCCTCCTTTTCCTTATTTTGCTGTAATTCATTAATCTCTGCAACAAGATTATTCTTAGCTTGTGCATTAATTTCTCTTGCAATATCATCAATGACATAATGAATTAAAGTTGCTGGTAATTCACTATCTATAATATCATTCATTAATTTGTTTGTGAGTTCCATCATCTGTAAGCCTACTGATTTTTCCATAATTATCTCTCCTTTATTAACTTCTCTAATTCTAATATACGTTTATTTTGTGATTGTGCTGTAGCCACTAAATCAGCTATAAGTTCATCATAACGCAGAGCGTACCTTGCGGTCAATTTTTTTTCAATTTTTCCGCTATCATCTACTATTATAGTTTGATAATCGGGTGAATTGATTTGTTTATCAATGAATAAACCCCAATCAGCATCACCCATTGTTTCTTTAACTTCTTGTGCGATAAATCCGTGATGTAGCCTATTAGAAGTACCTTCAATCATTCGGAATTCACACGGGTTTAGGCTGTACACGAAGTTAGCTGATTGGTCTATATCTAATGAATTAATATCTTTTTTAACATTTCTATCAGAATCAGATGCCATTGTTCCAATAAAACCACCTTCTGCTGTAATAGCAAATTTAGCAATCATTGACCCCCATAAAGAGAACTCTGTCATTGTATAACGATAATGAACCTCTTCAGCATTATATATACACACGTTTGTAGCCGGAATATCTTCTGAATTAGGGTTATTTGCATAAAAACTTACAAGTTTAGCATTGCCATCTGACCCGCATTGTAATTCTTCACAAGTCACATTTTTACAATATATATCTTGAGCTTTCATATTACCATTACCATAAACTACCCATAAACCAGTTAATGAACCTGGGTTTTCTCCCACTCTATCACCTTTCTGAACGGAATATATCCAAGTGTTATCACAATTGTTATCAGCTACATTTGGACCTCGCATCCAAGCTTGTCGTACATATCCATTATTATCCATTGTCTTACTATATAATCCATCATATATAGTCCATTGTCCAATTACACCTTTATTAAATTTAACATTTCCATCTTTATCCCAACTTGCATTGCTTGAAGTGATAGATATTCTGTTTCCTTTTAATGTGATAACATCCGCACTAGCATTTATTTCAGAAATCAAATCTTTTGTATTTACCTTTACGTCAATTGAAGCTTGAAGGGTTTTCTGTACATTATCTACCTTATTACTTACTGTACCTGCGGCAGATAAACTTGCACTATCTGCATATAGTTTTAAAGCTGTTTCCAAGTTTTGTGCTTCCGTCTTAGTGCTATAAGTTTTTTCTACAGTAGCCAGTACACTGCTAGCACTTTGTTCAATGCTACTACCTAAATCCTTCTTTATTTCTTGTGTTTCATCTTTAGTGCTATAAGTTTCACTTACTTCTGTTTTTATTTGTTCTGCTGTTTCGTTAATACTTGATTTTAAACTTTGTTGAACTTCTGATGTTTCTGTTTTTGTTGTGTAATTTTTACCTACTTCTGTTTTTATTTGTTCTGCTGTCACATCTATTTTAGCGTTTGTTGCTTTAATAGCATCGCTAAATTCTACTGTAAGTCCATCAATATTTTTTTCTACCTTTGAAATTTTTCCGTCAAATGCCATTAAGTCTCTGGAATTACTAGGGCTATTTTCTAATGTTTCACCTTTCGCAACTGATTTTAAAGTTTGTTCAATAAATATCGAACCACTAAAATCAAGTTCCATAACATAGTGAATTCCGTGTTCTGTACTAACTTTATCACCTAGGTGTATATTCCAATCTGACTCTATCATATGTACGTCACTTGGAACATATTTAATAGATTTTAAAGTATCAAATATGTTATTAAGTATTGTATCAAGTTCTGAAGCTGATTTAGTCAGCATTAAAGCATTGCTGGATATTGCAAATGAATTATCTTCAGTTCCTACAATTTGTGCAACACTATTAGAGTCACCATACAGCTGAATTCCTGTAATATCAGCTGTTGTATAATCCTCAAATGTGCTTGTATTCTTTTCGTATAAGTCTGTTAAGTTTTTTTGTGTTGTACCCAAATATAAAAATTCCATAACACCTGAACGATTGATGTTGGGTGTAACACCAGAGAACTCACATAACAGTGTTAATAATGTATCAGCTGTAATACTGTTGAATAATGTTGTATTATCAAATTGTACATTATCGTTAGGTAAAGTTACCTTACTAAAGGGAATTCCTAGATAAGTAAGTAAACCTTCCCTTAATTCTTTAATCGTGTGCTTAGCTTGGTTATCAAATAAAGGATTCCACCAGCTTGCAACGTCCAAATCCTTCTTAAAATAGTATATATCATATGCAGTTATTTTCCTTGTTATTCCATCATCATTTTTCTCACTAGAGTCTATAATACCTGTAAATACATCAATCTGTCTATCATCAATTCTTTGTATTACAGATATTTTATGCTTACTCAAATCAGAACGAACATTGTATAATTCGACTTCAAACTTGTTTGAACAGCATTTACCTATTGTGAGTTCGTTATCCATTAATAACTCATTAAGGGATAACGAACCACTAACAATACCTGTATAGTTCACCCCAGTAACCTCACCGATAATTAACGTACCCAAATTAGGGTACATATTATCGGCAGGGTATATGTTTTCAGATGGATATAATTCGCCTTCAATTTCTTCAATATAAATCAAAGTTTTTCTAGCCATTTTAAAAGTATCCTTTCTTAGTATTCAACAAATTCAAATGTTAAAGAACTGTATGTTATATCATCTTCACTTATATCCTGTATAGTGAATTCCATATTAGGTCTATAGAAATAACCAATGCTATATTGATTATTTTCTTCATTCCAGAACTCCAATTGTACTTTTCTTTCTTTTGTATTTATTTCCGCAGATGTGAAGAAATTTTGAATATTTATTTTATCTTGTAACGATAAACCATCAATTGTATCAAATTGAAATATACTTTTTTGTCCTTCGGCTGTAACTCTATATAATTCTCTTGTATTATCATCTCTATAAGCTTTTATCTCTTCTCGCTGATTAGGTGTTGATTTCCAGCTGGAATAAAGTATATAATCATTAGGAAATATTGTATCTGTTCTAACTGCTCTTAATAAATAACCTTTAAAATTACTCATCTTGTACCTCCTAAGAATAACGTGGTTTATAAGAACCTGTTTGTTTATAGCGTTTCTCCTCTTCACTCCATACAAGTTCAGCAATAACTTTTCCATTAGGTAATTGTAATATGATAGGTTCTTTAGAATTACCTCCTCTTGCATCTAAGGCTTTATTGAAAGCTTCTATCATAGTTTTCAGTGGTGTTTCGATGTTAGTACCTGATGACTGGTCACCTAACACCGCCATAAATTCTTTGTTTGGAGGAATAACTGCTCCACTAGCAAGATAAGGTATTCTACTTATATCTACTTTAGGTATATCAAATCCTATATGTTCTCCACCGATTCCAGGAACGAAGTCTGGTATATCAATAGATATAGAATTCAATGCTCGTACAATAAGATTTATTGCAGATTCTACACCATTAAGCAACGTATTAATGAATCCAACAACTGTATTAACTAATCCTTTTGCAATATCTCCTATTATTCCTATAATATTAGCAAAAATATCTTTAATGTTACTCCACGCTCTTTCCCAGTCACCAGAGAATACCGCGTCTATAAAATCTATAATATCAGTAAGTATAGCTACTATTTTAGCCACTACGTCAATTATAGTGTTCACAACTATCTTTACTTTATCTATTATATTATTAATAACATCTACTATACTTGGACCTAAAACATCTACAACCCAATCTACTATAGGTATTATTACTTTATTTATAATTTTTTCTACTAATAATATGACTTTAGCAACAAAATCTATTATATTTTGTAATAATATACGAAGATGGTCTTCCCATATTTCATCTAGTGTATCCATAATTTTATCCCATATAGGTTTCAAGATAGTTTCCCATATATTCTTAAATAAGTCACTAACTTCTTTGATAGTTTCTCTTATCCCATCGAATATAGGAACACCATATTCATTCCATTTTGCAGATACATCATCTATAATATCACTGAATACATCTCGAAATAATTCTAACGCAGGAACAACACCTTCTGTCCAAAGCATATCAAAATCATCTTTAATTTCACTAAATATTAAAGAAGAAGTATCCAACCATTCCGTATAGAATTGTGTAATCATTGGCAATCCTTCTTCCACCATTTTAGTTAAAAATGGAAATATAACTATATCCCATAAATCAGAAAATATCATATTGAGTGTATCCCATATTCCATTCACTTTTACGTCAATATTAGTAATTACAGCATTAATTAAATCTGCAAAATCCGTCTGTAGATACGTTGTAAAAGCTGGCAATAAAGATTTTATATCCTCTATTACTTTTTTAACTATGTTGAAGGAATTTGAAGCATTATTTTTAAGGTTATCAACAAAATTTGTGATACTTTGTCCAAAATTGGTATTGATATAAGAACTTAAATTCTGTAATATAGATTTTATCTTTTCTGAATAATTGTTAAAAGCTTGTAGTTTAGAATTATCTACAGTTTCAGTTATATCTAAACCACTGGTTCCTGCTCCGCCAGTTGCACCAGTGCCTGACGTATCAGAACTTGTATCTTTCTGTATCACATTAAGTTTATCATAGCTACCCAGTAAATCTTTTTGTGCTTTAGTAGCTTCTTTAGTACTATCTGTAACATCATCCATACTATCTGCAATATCTGCTATACCTGCCGCACCTGTGGAAGATACTTCTGTATTAATACCCAAAAACTTATTAAAAGCAATTAAAGCAGATGTTATCATAGATAGAAATTGATTTAAAAACTTTATCACTGGTGTTAATACTTGAATAAGTCCTGTGCCTAAAACAGAAAGGAACTCTTTCCATCTTTCAGATAAAATCTTAGTCTGGTTAGCCCAAGAATCTTGAGTTTTAACAAAATCTCCAGCGGCAAGATTAGTCTGTGATAAGAAGTATGCTTGTCGTACTTCCAATTTCTGAGCGGCATTCATATTCTTATATAATGTATCATAACCATTAGCCAAAGCAAATGCCGCCAATTGGTCTTCTGTCATTATAACACCAATTTGCTTCAAAGGTTCCGTCTCACCTGAATATACAGCTCTTCCTATTGTGTTAGCTCTATCTATAGTTAGATTATAGAAGGAAGCTATGTCTGCTACTCTTCCAGTCATTTCAAGTGCTTTGTCTGTGGCTTCATCTAATGACTGACCCATACCTCTTGCCATAGCTGTATAGGTGGAACCTATATTCTTAGCAGTCAGTTTAGATATACCATATGTTTCAATAGCTGTGTCCGCAAAATCTTCCATCTTCTGTGACATAGAACCGAAAGCAGTATCAACAACATTCTGTACTTCCGTCAAGTCTGAAGCTAAATTAACAGATTGTTTACCTAAATCGATTAAAGCTCTTATAGATACAATAGTACCTAACACACCTATTATCTTACCTAAAGCACCTTTAAGACCTGATACAGAGCTAATTGAGCCATTAGTTGATTTAGATATTTTCTGCATCGCATTAGCACCAATTGTTCCAGTTTTTTTAAGACTATTATTTAGTGTTTTTGATTGTTTATCTAAATCTTTATTAGCTTGTGTTGCTTTGTGTGTTGCTTGTGTAGCTTTATTTGTAGCTTTAGTGGCTTTATCCATACCTTGTTCTATCTTAGATGTGACATTTTGTTCTACGTTATCTCCTATACCAGATATACCGATTTTTTTAAACTCAGCATTGATTTTCTTTACTTTTTCAGAGGTGACTAACTGGGTATTAGATAATATAGTATCAATTCTGGAAGAAACTATATTAAGGTCATCATCAGATACATTGATGTTTACATCTGTTTTAGCATTTTTGAGTATTCTATTTACTTCCTCGACTAAACTATTAATATCAGCTTTCGTCTTGGTTTTAGCTTTTTCATCAACTTCTGGCTTTACTTCAGGTTTTATAGGAGGAATTTCTTTTCCTTCTTTTTCAATGGTTTTACCAAGATTATTCAAATCTTTAGTTGCACCAGTCATATCCAAGCCAGTTTCGATTATAACTTTTCCGTCTGCCATTTTACCTCCTTTCTATATTTAAGAAAGCAGTTTTTCTATTGCGGCTTTCTCTTCCTCACTTCTTTGTTTTTTAGTTGTATGTAAATCAATAATATCTTTATATTCTTTATACATTTCCTGTTCGTATTTTTCTAACTTTTTATGTTTAGCTTTCTTGTTTCTTATACTAACAACACTAGCGAACATTCCTTCTCCTATCTCATTAAATAAACCCATAAATGTCCACCAGTGCATATATTTTTCAGCTCTAACTTCTTTACCTGCTACCTTATTGATAGCAGAGAACATCATTTGTTCATCCTGTTCCCAATCGTACAACTGAGGTTTGAATTTATTATCTTGCACAATTTCTTTCCCACAATCCAGGAACCATATGGCTTTATCATATGCTTCCTGAATGTTTTCTGGGGGATTTATATAGATAATCTTAACTGTTATAATTAATTTTTCCCAGTCTGATAATTCTGGGTCATTAAAGGCTGTTATAACAGTAAGACAATCTCGATAATCAGTTCGGATATCATATACTTTTCCAGCTACTGTTAAGCTTGTGGGTAATCGTCCTATCATATTATTTTACCTGATTTACATATTTGTTAATTCTACCTGCACTATTATCCATTTCCTGCTGAAATTCCTGTTTGATAATCGGCATAAAAGCGGATAAAAAACGCTCAACAAAAGTAACTCCATTAATAGTAGACAAAGAACTTTGATGTCCGAATATTATAAGGCTCGTGCCTTCACCAAATAATTTATCAATTTCATCTTTAATTAAATAATCTGTAGATTCAATTATATCTGTTATCTGTTGTTCGGTTTTATTTGTATCATCTATGTTTAACTCATCCATATAATGTAAGATAGTTTCTTTCATTTTTTGTGCTCTACTGAAAAAGCCTATATCCTTAGGGTTAAGAGTAATTTGACCTCTTATGTTGCCGTGTTCATCTTCAATATCATATGTTTTTAAACCTGTTTCAATTTTAATACTTGCCATAATATAAATCCTCCTAAATAAAAAATTAAGGATAAGGATAATTTAATACCCTTATCCTTATGATTAGTCATTAATTAATTCACTAAGTTCAGATGTGTCATCAAAAGAGCTAGTGTTTTGATTTACACTAGCATTAGCTGGGTGTAAATGTTGGTACACCTGCTGTTATAGTAACTGTACCTTCTTTTCTATTACCATCAAATAAAACATCGAACGGAATAGATACACCTGATGTATCACCACCATATGACTGAGGTTTAACAATAACCTCTTCCATCCAAGCTTTATGCGTAGAATCTGCTGTATCTTCTATGATTACCTCAAGTAATCTTGTCTTACACTTATCACCCTTTAGTCTGTTCATAGCAATATCTCTTAGCTTCTCATATATGCTATCGTCTGGATTAGCATAATAAGGGTCAGCTGACATACTTGGTTCATATCCATTATCTTTAACAGTTGTTTCACCTAAGATGTTCTTAGTTGTCTCTGTATCAGGATTAAGCTCCACGCTCATATCCTCAATGTCTTTTCCTATGATGTACCAGCTAGGTGTTTCTTGAGATATGTCAAAAGACGCATCTAAAAAGTGCATAAGAGCTTCTCTTTCTAATTTCATTATTATATACTCCTTTCTTCATTATATGTTATTCTTGTTTGAAATTGATATTTAGCAAGCTGTTGAGTAGAGTCCACTAATAGATTAGGTACATTAGTTAATACTTCTATTTTAAGAATAGTATTATTAGTACCAAAATCTGGATAATTGTCAACACTTAATGTATCAAGCCATTCAGCGAACTTATTAACCTCATCCATAGCTTGCATATTAATATCACTTGTGCCTTGATTATCATATTGAGTAATCATATCAATTCCAAACAATAATTCGTGTTGTTTAGTTCCGTCAATGAACCTCCTAGTTACTCTATTACCTGCTACACTGTTCATAGCTGTTGTTCCTACAATCGTAGGTGTAGCATTAAAGTATAACCAGTTATTACCGAGAGGTATATAGTTATTTCTTAACCAGTCATTTATATTATTATATAAGTTCATATATTGCTACTTCCTTTTTAAGTAATTTGTCACAGCTTTAGCAACAGTCTCTCTAAATGCTGTGTAAGCAGGAACTTCCCAATGGCTTGTAGCCAGTGGATTTTGTTCTTTACTATAATTTAAGGGTGTGTCTGTTGGAATCTTAGTTACTCCAGGACGACTCCAGAAACCATAATCAGGGTCATAAAATGCTCCATTTCCTGTGATAGGGTCAACATATAACTTACCTTCCCATTGATAATGTGCATAGGGTGAATTATAGGTGACTTGGTAAGGTTCAATAGTGATGTTTTGTGCTAAAGTTCCTTCTCTCATAGGAACATATTTAGCGAAGTATCTAGCCCATTCACTAGCTACAAATTTACCAACTTCATCATCTAAAATCCTGTTAATAGTACCTTTTGGGTCAGTGATAATCGTTGTGACCTTAGTTGTACTCATTATACACCACTCACTTTCAATCTTATAGTAGCTCCATAATGTTGAGCGACTTCTATAATGCTTCGCACTTCACATACTAACGGCTTATAACTATTCTTCAATGTCATTACATTATTAGGTTGTATATCTTCTTCAACTTGTGTCAGGAAAATATAATCGCCTTGTGATAATGTATAGAAGCCGTCTTTATCAGCTAACTTCTTCCATTCAATATATGGCTTATAGTACTTATCAAATGGTATCAAGATTGTAAATACTTCTCCCACACTCACTTGTGTTCCATTTACATCTGTTACACGCTCTTTAGAGTATGTTATATTATGTAATTCTGTCTTATACCATACATCTAATCCAGTCACACTATCTGTTCGATTAAGCCTGTTTGCAATCGTTATAACTTTCGCTTCCATTGTTTCCTCCCTCTGTATAATAACTCGGGATATTCCCATAGATACTCAGCTACAAGGTTACTAACTTGTTTATCTATAACAGATGTACTAGATGATTGTGATGTAGTCGTGTTGGCATAGCCAAAACTCTCAATCCCATTAGAATAACTGGATAAGTTATTAGGTGCGTCTATATCTACCTTTTCCCAAAAGCTCGTTCCAAGTCTGAAACATAACATCTTGACCGCTTGTGGTACTTGGGATAGATTCTTAATTCTACCATTAGTTAAATAGTCAATCTTACTTTCAATCTCGAACTCATTTTTATTGAAAGTGGCTTCGTCCATTGTACCACCCAGCTCTTTATATTCACTATAAGAAAGATACAGAGAACCCACCTCCTAACTACTTAACCGCTTTCTTTCTTGTTCTTGTTGTTTTAGGTGCTTCTTCAACAACATCTTCTGTTTTAGGTGCTTCTTCAATAATAGCCTCCACTGACTCTTTATATTCAACAGCACCATATTTCAGATACTGTTGAATTAAAGATTCATTGTCGGTATTTAAGATTACACCACTAACTAGCTGTAATCTCATATGCTACCTCCTTGATTAGTCATTAGCTGTTACTTTAGTCTTACCAGCTCTTACAACCTTAGAATCTGTTGCTGTAAGCTCAACTACAACAATATCATTGTTTGTTGTGGCTGTGATTTCATCTGTACCCTTCCAAGCTGTATATCCTTCTACTGTTGCTCCTAACTTAGGAACATCAACTGATTCTGCTGTCTTATAAGAGTATGTGTTAGTTCCTGTCTTAGCTGGAGAAACTGTAAGAGCTGTCTTACCTTCCTCTGTGCCAGCCTTAGAAATAACAGTCATTGTACCTGTAGCAGAGTAGAAGAGAATTGTTTCTGGTGTGACTGCCTTAGTGCCATAGTAGAAGAATAACTCAATAGCATAAGCTTCAGACATTGGAATCTTCTCAGCTGAATATGCCTTACTTCTTACTGGCTGTGCTACAGAGCCATCAACCTGAACGATGAAGTCACAACCTGCTGGCATATTGATTGTTGAAATAAATCTAACCCCGTGAAATCTGTCAAATGTTTCAGCCGCTGTATCAACATTAGCATTATGAACAACCTCATCAAGGTACTTTCTCATCTTGCTATATACTGCTGGTGTAACTTCTACAGATAACATATTTCTTGGGATACCATCAATATAATCATTTCTGAGGGTTTCAAGTGTTACGATAGCTTCCTCAATAATATCCTGGATTGCTGTTGCTTCTGTAGATGGTGTAAACTGTGTACCACTAGCAACACACTCTGCAAAGAAAGCTCTATCAAGCTCATTAGTCATCTGCATTGCGTGGTTAGCACTTCTTCTTGCAATAAGTCCATCAACACCTAAAAGAGATACATCCTTCTGCTCTACTTCTTCAATAAACTCTCGGTCTGTATCAATAGGAATTGTTACTGGCTTACCTTTTACAAGCTCACCTTTTCCCTTTCCTCTAGCTGTACCATAGGCGTTAGACTTAGCATTAACGAATCTCTTCGCTTCTACTGTTCCGGCTGTTGGGTCTCCAGATAAATCTGTGTTCTTTAACTGTCCTGAGATTGTAGCTTTCTGCACATTCTCAATAACTCCATCGTATGCTTCGGATAAAAGCATCTTACCCTTTGGGTCAAGTAATACTTCAATTGATGTCATTCTTGGCATTTTATAATCTCCTTTCTAAATTACCATATTAATGGTCTTTCTTTAGGTTCATCATCTCTATTAGAAGTAGATTCATCCTTCTTAGTAGACTTAGAACCGAACATAGGAGGCTTAGTGTCTGCTGAAGTATTTTCTACTACAAAAGCACCTGCATCCTGCTCCTTATAAGCACTTACAAAATCGTCAAAGCCTAATATATTGCCATTATCCATAGTAAGATTTTTTGCTAAAGCATCATTTAAAAATGCTTTCTTAGCAGAATTACTTGTGAACTGTAAGCCATTAGTCTTTTCCTTAATGGCAAACTCATAAGCCTGCTTATTAAGTTCCTTCTGATAATCAGCTTGAGCATTGGCATAATTAGTCTTTAGAGTATCAAATTCAGTCTGAAGATTCTTTAATGTTTCTGCATCAGTGCCAGCATCAGCAAGTTTCTGTTTTAAATCTGCAAGGTCAGTATCACGCTGTTTAATATCATTGTCATACTTAACCTGTAAAGCATCTCTCTCACTTTCTGCCTTGGATAACTTACCATTAAGATTATTGACTTCTGCCTGCGTTTTATAATTTTCGTTGAGCATCTTGTCAAACTCTTCTTTCTTATCTTCTGGTACGGCAAGTCCAAAGGACTTCAAGATTTCATAAATGTTCTTCATATCATTGTCTCCTTTAATCTAAAATATTTTTTAATTCCACTTTCTGGAATATGGATTATTTACATTTTGTATTATACACAAAGTTATCAACAATGTAAATAGTTATCAACAAAGTTATTAACAATTTTTAGAAAGTTATACACATATACACATATTATACACAAAGTTATGCACATTAAAGACTAAAATAAAAGTTATCAACAATTTTATGTTAATAACTATGTTAATATGTTGATAACTATGTTGATAACTTTTATTTTTGTTGATAACTATTATATTGACAATTTAATTGACTTAGGTTTTACCTGCTTTCCTGTATAACCCTGTACATAGGTTCTATCCATCTTAGGAGTTAATCCAGCTTGTCTTGAGACATTATTATAATGCTTTTTTAGTGTTTCCACCCTTGCTTTAGCTTGCTTTGCTAATTCTGTGTCTCCAGAGTTTTCTGCAAATATAGCTTTATCCTTTGCTTTTCGTATTGCTGTTTCAACCTTTCTTTGAACCTGTGTAGCTTGGTACTTAGTCATTTCTTTTCCATCTATAGTTACTGTCTGCTCACTGTTGGCTTTATAGGAAGCTAATTCTTCATCTGTATAAGCTGGTTTAGATATACCCAGAATAATTGGAAATATTGCGTGTTTACAATTACAAGTTGATATCTTCCTGCTTAAAGCACCATTAACTTTAGCAAACTCTTCCTTGCTAAACTGCTTTCCTTGAATATCTATATGGTCAGTGGCACATAAAGCATGTACAGTAACCTCTACACCATCTGCACCAAACTCTTTTCCAACTTGCTCTCTAATACCATTATTAACTTCTCGAACACCATCTAATACATTCATACGAATAGCACTATCTAATCTCCTTGTCTGTCCACTTGCATATGTGATTCTTAATCCTTCATCAGCATTTCTTACAAGTGGGGAAAGAGATGTGTCTGTAAGCTGTGTTCTTATAAGCTCGTCATAGGAACCTGTTCCACTTACTATAGCATCTATAGCCGTATCCACTAAATGTTTATAAGGTTCATATAAGGCTGTTGTATTCGATAGATTAACAAATGTATTAGCTGTAAGCTGTTTCATACTTTCTAAATACTGTTGTATTGTTGTATTCTGTTCAAATGGCACTTGTGCTATTCCTCTCGCAGTATATAACTTATAAGTATCTCCATATAAGGACATTCCACTCATATCATAGATTTGATATAGTTCCTCAAGTGTTCTTCCTGTTTCCTGTGCCAGTAAATAATTAATAGTATCAATATTCTGTTGCATTTTAGTCATCTGCTGTAATCGATAAATATTAGAAGGAGATAGCTGTCCTATCTCCTTTATCTGTTTAGCCATTAGTTTTATATAATGCGTGTTAATGGCTTCAAATCTAGCCGCTACAATGTAGGAATAATCTGTTAATTTAGAATCAGAAAGCATTTAATCACTCCTCTTTTTCTTGTTTAGTCTGTTTTTCCTTGCTTGTCTCATCATCTATGCCATTGTTCTCAAGTGTTGTAGAAGGCATACCTGAGAATATATCATTTAATTGCTGTTGCTGTGCTTCTTTTTCCATATTAGCTATTTCTTCTTTAGCCTTTTCTAATGGTTCTCCCTTATACCAAGCTCTTATCTCTGCCTTGCTTATAATGCCTTCACGCTTGAGATTAAGCTGTTGTTCAAGCTCTGTATCTGTATCAGTAAGTATGCTATCCTGCCACTCAATGATAGTATCATAATCACCTTCTGGAGCAAGATTATACAAAGATACTAATACATTAGTCGCATACACAATATCCTTGATAGCCTTTTCCATAGCTTCCTGAATAGCTGATACTGTTATATATGTTCTCTGTTTTAACAACTTTAATTCTGTAGCTGTTCTTGCTTCACTTTCCACCTGTGATAATGTACCTCTTGCAAGTCCTATAATATCCTCAATCTTACAAAGGTAAGCATTAAGTCCATTGATATAATTAGCATCTCTAAGAGCTGGAGCCCACGCATTATAGGTATTATCGTTTCCTAAATCAATTTTTCTATATAATCTTTGTTGGCATCTATCCATCTGTATCTGTGTACCAAAATAATCTTTTGAATATTGTACTGCATTAGGGTCTATATCAATTGCAAGCTGTCCTCCATCGTATTCCCAATCCAATCTTGAGAACTGTTCGTCTGCTTTTCTTATTAACTTAGTCGCTGGACTGAATATGGATATTCCGAGTGGACTATTAAGGTCAATGTTATTAGCTGTTGGGACTTTGAAATATCCATACATAGGCTTCTCCACATTCTCAATAGGCACATATGGTTCTAAATTAGCCCACTTATCTACCTCTGTTAATGGAATCTCATTTCCTAAATCCTGCTCAACTGTATCATCATCTTTATCAACAACCTTCGCTCTATAAGCTGTGTTGGTTACTATAATCTTATGTTCAGATGCAATAAACTCTTGTCTTTCAATCTTGGTATACACATAATCAGCAGTCGTGAAAGAATCATAGAAAGCTATATCTATGATATTTCCATCATCATCAAAAGCTATAGGATAAAACTCACCTTGATAACAATAATCATAATATACAGCGTTATTGCTAAAATATGGCTTAATAATCATACCACCTAATGCTAAAGCCTTTTCCATTGCCTGTGGAAGTTGTTTTAAAAATCTCTTAGTATATATTTCATTCAAGTATTTAGCTCTTGTATCTATTACTTCCTCAGCCTGCTTATCTTCATCTGCTACATCATCACTAACTCCAGGCTCACTTATATGTGTTTCAAGTTCGCTTAATACTTGCTGTTGTAATTCCTTACATATCTGCTTGGCAAGCCCTAACGAGTATATCCCAGCATCATCATCAAGCCAAGGCGAGTTGTCTTTATACATCTGTCGCCATAAATCAATTGCGTCCTGCATATCTTGTGATATTGTATCGATAGATATACTTAATGCCGCTTTTATATCTTTAGTGACAAACATCTTATTCAATGCTTCCTGAATAAGTCTCAATAATCTTTTAATCATATTCATACTCCTATTCTGTATAATCTAAGGGTTCTGTTTGTTCTCTTTTAGATTTTAATTTATCTAAATACATTTGTAAATAGTTTATACATTTTTGTAAACCCTGCTCTTTAGAATTACCATTCTTATTGCCATTACGACATAGATATCTGAGAACTGTTCCAAGATACCAGCCATCTTGAAAACTCCAGTTATTCTGTTCTCCTCAAGAACTTGTATTTGCGTTGTCTTTATATTCTTTGTCTATCATTTTCTTGTCCTCCCTTATAAGCAGTTTAATGTCTCCATTGTTCTTTTTATTTTTGGAAACTGCCTAGCTATCCAATCAACCATTTCTTCATTAGTAGCCCAGTTAGTAACAGAAAGAGAATTTTCAGCTAATCCTGATTCATATAAATAAGCGTGTACAATCTCGTGTCTCATTACTTTCTTAGCATATATTGCTAAATCCTGAACAGAACTCCTGTTAGGTTGTAAAAATGCGACTCTTATTAAATGTATTGTGGGGTCTATATAACCATCTGCATCCTCAAATTTTGAATCCTTATCCTCTGCTAAAAATTCAATTCTATATGATTGACCTAATATATCAACATTATCCGAAAACTCTTGCTTATAATCATACATTCTATCTATGCTCCTTTCCTTCTCCATACTGGTTCCATTGCGTATCGTGTCATATCAATGCTGTGGTTGTCTTTGTCTGGATATGCTGATGTTGGATTTCCTTCTTTATCTAATTCATACTCATATTTTTTAAATTCTTCCTTGGTGTGTGGACATCTTCTAGGGTCTATAACAATTTTAACAAGGGATTGTAACCATTTCATTCCATAACGAACACTTCCTGGACCTTTTTCCGCTGGACGTGCATTAATACCATAACTTCTATAATCTGCTACAGATTTTTCTTCCGCACTATCACAAGTTACAATATCATATTTAGATAACTTGTAATCTTCTATTAATACTTTAGCTGTATCGGCATTCTTCATCTTGTTAGTTCGGAATTCCTCAAATATATATAATGTCATTCTTGCACTGTCATAGTACATACATCCATAATGGAAGGGGTCAGGATACCAGCCCCAGTCAACTCCTCTATACAACTTATCCCATTTAGCAATCTCTTTATCTGTAATCTCTCTAATTTCAAGATTATCAAATACTTCTGTTCCATTGCCTACAGGGATTCCCATATATTCGTGTTCATAAGCTCTTGGATTTACAAGTTTTAACCACTCTGCATCTTCTAAGAATTGTCGTCCTAGCCATTCTGGTGGAGCTTGTAAGTATGTCGTATGAGATACTAATGTATCAGGTCTTAGCTTCTCTTTTTCTATAAAATCATTAGCCCAGTTATTTCTTGATTTAGGTGGGTTCATTGACTTAAATACTATAAAATTATCTCCACCTCGAATAACTGACTGCTGTATTTTTCTAATTTCTTCTTCACCAGTAAACTCATCAAACTCCTCAAACCACAGATAAGCTATATATCCAAAAGGTACTTTTATAGATTTAGACTTTGCCGCTTTATCCAATCCTTTAAATATAATTCGCTGTCCTGTAGGAAGATATTCCGCTCTCATAGGTGATTTAGTCATTTTCCATAAATGTGATACACCTAACTTATCAATAGCCCACTCTATCTGTGCATATACAGAAGTCTCTAATGTATCTCCAACTTTTCTATATACAACGGCGTGCTGTTTATTGTTCTCGGGCTTCATCATATTATGCACAATCTCTATAGAGACAAAAGAGGATTTCAAAGAGCCTCTTCCACCTTCTAAGTCATAATATGTATGCTTACCATTTTTAATATCATTATGGATATTATAGAAAGCTGGACCAATACAGTTAGTTAAAGACTTACCTTTAATCTTCTTCATCCTCTTCCACCTCTGCATCATCTGGAATATCATCTATGATAGTAACGGCTGTTTTAATCTCCAGCTTCTTAGCTCTATTATCTAATCTATCAGCTAAAGCATTAGCCGCCTTTGTTCTTTCCTGTAATGATGGTTCCATATCAAAGCTATCTTTCTCTTCACCTCTCATTACTCGTGTAAGATATTCCATTACTTCTTCAATATTGGCTATCTTGTCAGATTGTATCCTTTCGAGTATGGAATCTATATATTCTCGGACCTTAGTGTTTTTTAACAGATTGCAACCTTGTACACTTGCTGTTTTTTTACTATATCCTGCACTAATAGCTGATTGTGTTATATTATGATTTTCTACATAATTAAGAGCAAAAGACTGTTGTTTTTGATTTAGATGTTTTTTAGCTTCTTTCTCTCTATCTGTTTCTTTAGTCATTATTCTTCACCTCTTCCCATATTTCCTGTAGTTGTCTTATTACTTTTATTTGACTGGCTGTTCTTATTAATTGTTTCTTGTTTCTTACTACAGTATACATTGTTATATATCTATCTTGTTCTATAGAATAGAATTGATTAGTATTAATACATAATATTATTCCTTTTGTCTTTAATGCTTTTTGCAATTTAAACATTAATGATTTAGTGTCTATATTTACCCCGCCTTTCATAGTTTTTTATTAATGTTATATTAACATATTATTAAACAAAAAACAACACACCACTCCCTCAAGAATGATGTGTTGTTGGTTATATATATTAATATATTTAATGTTATCTTGGTGTATATTTCAGAATATCTTCTTCATTTGAAAGACTAACTATATCTTCTTTATATTCTTCCTTCACACCTTCCGACGTCCAAGATGTTAGACCTTCTACATAAGTGTATATAGTTCTTGTGCTACTATCATAAGACGCAAAATGTCTGTGTATAAAATCTCCTGGTATAGATATCAAAACTGGTGTATCTGTAGGTACAGATGTCCAATCCACATCAGGTACATATTTTTTAGAATATTCCTTTTCCGCCCATTCCTTACGACAGAAGCTACAAGATATACTCTTTTTATTAAATACACAATCATTACAAGATAAACGATTACATCTAAAAGGCTTACCTGATAATTTACTTAATCCAACATTCCCTGTATATGAAGGTACATCTAAAGCTATATCCGCCAATAAATCTCTATAATATTCTTTATTTGTCATAATAATCAAATTCCTTTCTTTAGCATTTTCCAAAATTCCTTTAATCTAATCTTTAGATAATAAACATTAAAGCCTACTGTATATCTAACATATAATCGTAACCTTATATCATTTATTTCCTCAGATAACATATAATTATGTTTCATATAATCTGTAAGTATATCAGCTTCACTTTTACACATATATTTCTCCTTTAATTAAAAGCATACACATTATATAGCAAGAAAGCTAAAAAACACGCTAAAATAAAAATAAGAAAACCGTGACAAGCTACTTTTATGTCCTGTTTAAACTCAGCTTTTCGTTTATTCTTATAATACTGTATCTGTACTAATCGAACTAAATCTAATTTTAATTTATCATCCATCTTTATTATCTTCCTTCCATAATTTTTTATGATTATTTTCTGCTTGATACTTTTTCCAGCATACAGCTCCCATACCTAATTCTATAGCCTGCAAACTTTTTAATTTTCTACCACATCTTTTACATACAGTTTGTTTTATATCATTCATCCGCCAGCCTCCAATATTTTTTTTTATCTGCTTAAGAATTCTACTAACATAAGATTGACTCAACTTTAACTTAATACCTATATCATATTGTGTATATCCTAATAAACATAATTGTACAACTTGTAATTGCCTTTTATCTAATATTTCTTCCAGATTATAAGGCAATATATTATCATATGCAGATAATCCATTACTGACAATTTCATATCTATAAAATTGCTCACCTTTAGAATTAGTTAAGGTTTCATCTAATGAGCATATACATACATCTTTATTCTTCACAAGAGTATTTTTCCTTATATCCATTAGATACTCATTGTGCATTATATGTAATGCGTATGTTGCAAAACTAGCTTTATTCTTATCATAACTCATTGCGGCTTTACATAAGCCTATAGCACAAACGTCATAATATGAAGATATATCCAAATTATGACGTTTTAGATAATAATATATCAAATTATGATTATCTGTTACAAGCTGTTCCTGTTCTTTTGTCATTTAATTATTTTCCTCCTTTCTGTCTATTTCAAAATCTATAGACCTAACATCATTGTCAAGTCCTCTAAATTTAGCTAAAGACTTAGCTCTATATAAAAGGTCTAAAGACAATGGACAATCTTTTACACCTTTTAATCTGAAAGGCTCTGCTTCTGTATTAGAGCCGATTATATCGCACCAGTCACTCATATCTGCATCGGATAATTCGGCATTCATACGAGCACAGAACTGATTTCCGTTGTCCCATTTCTGGAACCATTTGAGTGCAAGCTCCTCCTTACGCATTTCAGAAGCTTCCGCCAACTGCTTTATTCTTCTGTTAATTTCTCTAAGAGCTCTATCTGCACCCTTTTCTTTATAAAAATCAGAAGGTAAGCTATATCCTATGTCTTCTAACTTAACATACTTTAATATTTCTTTAAGTTCCTCTATCTTATTCATTTTTTGTCCTCCTGTTTTTTTTTATTTCTTAACTTGATTATATTGTAATA
>OGPZ01000277.1_pt1 | contig 48433 bp, 44 predicted proteins | sample 1553111 | NCBI WGS metagenome assembly OGPZ01 (sample SAMEA2579968, study PRJEB22360) | human gut metagenome
TGATGATTCAGTAGTTTCTGATGATTCAGTAGTTTCTGATGATTCAGTAGTTTCTAATGATTCAGTAGTTTCTGATGATTCAGTAGTTTCTGATGATTCGGTCATTTCCGACACTTCAGTTGTTTTCAATTCCTCGGATTTTTTGAACATTTCAGATACTGTATCCGCAATAGAATCGATATCTTGAATATTCGGTGATGCATATGATGATGAAGTGGATGACAGTAATAAAGCTGTACCCAGAATACAACTGCATACTGTCTTAAAAAAACATTTCTTTTTCATAAATATACCTCCATAAATAATATTATAGTGCTAGTGTACCACCTGAGGTACTATGTGACAAGATAATCACGGGAGTTTGACAGTTGAATATTAAAAAAAGTTATCGCAGGTCGCATAAAACCTGCGTTTTTATGTCAAATTTTTCGTTTTGATATGTACTTGTTTGCAATAGTGTGGTATACTTAAAAGAAAAGGGGTTTGTGTTATGTATATTGCAGTTACAGGTAGTAAAATAATAAAGATATTTACATTTATCAATCATTCCGAAAAAAAGACGGAAAATCATCCTCTCGTATTTATAAGAAGCTTGGAAAATACAACACCTTGTTGGAACAGTTTGATGGTGATAATGAAAAACTTATGGCTTGGGCGAAAAGCGAAGCTGCCAAAGAAACAGATCTCTACAATGAGCGTACGGGGAAAGTAACGGTTGAATTCTCTCAAGCTGCCTGCATTCCTATGAACGAGACACGTTCTTTTCATGCCGGTTATCTATTTCTTCAACAATTATGTACGGAGCTACGCCTTGATAACATCTGCCGTGTGATTAAAGGGCGCCATAAATTTAAGTATGATCTTCATGCGATTCTGACTGATCTCGTTTACGCAAGTGTTCTCTCTCCTTCAAGCAAGCTCAGCAGTTATAATTTTTGCAAAACGATTCTTGAACCACCAAAGTATGAGATTCAGGATGTTTACAGAGCTTTATCTGTAATCGCGGAAGAGTCGGATTTTATCCAAAGTGAACTATACAAAAATTCAAACTTCATCCATCCAAGAAATCAGAAGATACTTTACTATGACTGTACGAATTATTACTTTGAGATTGAGGAAGAAAGCGGTTTGAATCACTATGGAAAAGGCAAGGAGAACCGTCCAAATCCGATTGTTGGTATGGGGCTGTTTATGGATGCTGATGGCATTCCACTTGCATTTGATGTTTTTCCAGGTAACCAAAACGAGCAGACAACGCTTAAGCCTCTGGAGAAGAAAATCATAAAAGATTTTAACTGTAGTGAATTTATTTTCTGTTCAGATGCCGGTCTTGGAAGTGCAAATAACCGAGCGTTTAACAGCATCGGGAATCGGGCTTATGTCATCACGCATTCCCTTAAAAAGATGAAGCAGGAAGACCGTGATATTGCCCTGAATCCAACACAGTTCAGAAAAGCTGGTTCGACAGATTTTATAGATATCAGGACTTTGGACGAAACTGATGATGAAGTTTTTAACTCCATTTACTACAAGGAAGTCCCTGTTGTTACCGGAGATTTGGATGAGACGCTGATCGTTACATACTCACCGAAATATAAAGCTTATCAGCAAAGAATACGGTCACGTCAAATCGAGCGTGCAGAGATGATTATCAACTCTCCTTGCAAAAAACAAAAGGGCAAAAATCAAAATGATCCAATGCGTTTTGTGAAAAATACTGCCGTAACAAACGATGGTGAGATTGCAGAAAAGAAAGTATATGAGATTGACGAGGAACAGATAGCCAAGGAAGAACTTTACGATGGTTTCTACGCAGTTATGACAAATCTGGAAGGAAATATCGAGGAAATCATAAAGATCAACAAGCAGCGCTGGGAAATTGAAGAAAACTTCAGAATCATGAAAACAGAATTCGAAGCCAGACCTGTTTATGTCAGAAGAGATGACCGGATCAAGGCACATTTCATGACCTGTTACATCAGCCTTCTTCTCTACCGTCTGTTAGAAAAGAAAATAGGAAACAGCTATACAACAGAGCAGATCATAGAGACTCTGCGATCCATGAAAATGACACTGTTAAATACCGCTAATGGCTATGTTCCATCCTACACCCGAACTGAAATAACGAACTCTTTACACAAAACTTTTGGTTTTCGGACAGACTATGAATTTATCAAAAAATCTACGATGCGAAGCATCATCAAGCAAACAAAAGAAATAGATTTACCATAGTGTAAAAAATATAGCACAATAACACATATCACTGCGAAACAAAAAACGGCTGTAAGCCTTGATTTTACTGGCTTTACGACCGTTTTTTTGCTTTTCAACTGTCAAAGATGGGGAATGGAATGTAAAATGTGCGGGGAGGAATAAATATTGTAATTTGGATGGAAATCCGATATACTAAGTCAGGGGATAGCAAAGAATCAAAAGGATATTTTTAGTTATCCGTTATATTGGAGAAATCATGGAAAGAATAGCAGCAAGCGGAATACAGGCGTTACAGATTTTGCTTGAAAATAACGGCATTATTTTGGAATTGCATTTGAGGGGAAAAGGTACAGATTGAAGGAATAACTTGAGGGATAGAAAATGAAAAACTACAAAAATGAAAAAAGCCTGTTTGTTGCGCTGCTTGGATGTACAATATGTCTGATGTTTACCTTGATGTATTTGGGAGGATTTAAAAGTCTGACGTATTTTCTTGGATCAGAAGCAATATATGATTTTCCAGAAACCGATATGATAAAAAATGCAAAAGGATGGGAATATCATGAAGAAGAAAATGGATATTATATTGTCAAGAATAATGCGGTTAATAAATATCGTGTAGATCGCTATGTCAGGACATGGAAATATTTATATTTGACAATTAGCAATTGTTCAGTGTCAGAAGTACACGCAATATTAGAATATTACGATAAAGAAAAAAATATATTAAAAGAACAGCCCATTGTAATTTACAATGGAGAAAATGAGATAGAGCTTGATGAAACTATAGAGATATATCGCATAGGCATACGTATTCGTGATGCGAAAGGTATCTTTTTTTCTATGGATTCAATGGAGATACGAAGTGAAAAGGCTGGATTTTCGTGGCAGAAGTTTTATGAATGTATGGGAATGAGTCTACTTATTTGTGGATGTGTGATATTCATGGGATATTCTGTTAGAAAAAAATATGTTAATACAGAAAATTATGCTTTGGAGAAAAATACTGGACTCTTATATATATTGCAGAGTCTTTATGTGCTGCAGGGGAATATTGTTGGAAAAAAGGCAATTCAGAAGTGCAGAAAAATAGACAGAAAAGTGACAGTTGAAATTTTGTTATGTGTTTTTTTTGCATGGATTTTGTTTTTTGAAATAATGGGATGGACAAAAGGGGAAAGCTATCGTTATTTTTCATTGGGATGTGCTGTTATTTTATTTGCCTGTGGATGTTTGTTGTGGAAAAAAGAATGGAAAAATACAGGAGTTATGTCATCAGTCCTGAAATCATGGTACGGATTATGGATCATGATGGCATTATCAGATGTCTTTAAAGAGGATGGGGAAAAGTTTTTTTCTTATGTGATGATATTTTCAGCAGGCTTTTTTATTTTTGCGTATAATCAGCGATTTAAAGCGGATGCGGTGATATGTCTGTTTTTAAGGGCATTAGAAATAGATTATGTTCTGGTTGTATTGTTTTGTGTCTTTTTTAGACCTAAGATTATAACAGTTTATTATAATGGAATTTGCAGACGTCCAGAGGATTTTGCGATGTATGCCCTGTTAATATTTGCCCTGTTTGTATGGAAGATATATGGGTTAATTGATAATGATGCGTCATATCTTCAGTGGATAGGTTATGGGATGGGGGCAGCGTCAGCACTATATTTTGTACTTAGATCAGGCGGAGTAGTGGCAAAAATTGCATTGATTCTTGTAGCCATAACATATTTATATGGGTGCGTTTATATATGGGTGAAGAAAAGGGTTAGTTTTAGATATCGGTGGAAGCAAATACTGACGGCAATTGTATTTTCATTTTTATGTGTGGTAGTTATACATATTTCGGTCAAATATTTGCCAGATATTTTGCAGACAACGGTTGTGTTTGAGGATGAACAATTGGTCAGTGTACTACCAGAGGATGAATTGCAGCTTTATCAGCAGATGTTTCCAATAACATTGGAAAATGTGACATCGAAAGACACTATCAATGTTATGGGAAGTTGGAAAAATTATGCAAGAATGATGGGGTTATATGGAAATGCAACGCAGATATATAGAAACAGGGAGCCCGTTCAGGCATATAATGGATATCTGGATTTGATGTATCATTACGGTATTTTTGCAGTAATTCCATTTGTATTATATCAAATTTATGGGTTTTGTATATCATTAAAAAAATGTAGAAGATTTTTTGGCAAAAAAAATCCGTATATATTTGTACTATGTGTTAATATTATTTTTACAGTATTTTGTGTGTTTGGGAATGCGTCTGTCAATTTTGGAAACATAGCAGTATGGTGTTATTTCCTTTTTAATGGCGTTTATTTTAAAGAGTGAAAGGTTTGCAATACATTACAGGGAGAAATTTATGTCAGGAAATACAGATGTTTTGATGAAAACAAAAATATTTTTGGTAAAAATCTGTATATGGATATTATTTTCAATTATTACAGGGATTAGCTGTGCAGCCTGGTATGTAACAGGAGGAAATATAACTCAATTTTATAATAGGGGCGACTCTTTGCAGTTTTATACAGAAAAAATTGTAAACAATCTGCAGAATATATCATTTGAAAATGAAAAATTTATTATACAGGGAGACACTGCACAAATTGTTTTTGACAGTTTAAATAAAAATAACCAGTGGAATTACTTGAAAACGGATTTGTATAATATGAACTGTGACTCAATAACTGCACAAATTGTTTTCTATGATCGGACATGGCAAAATGTAGGGGAACAAGAATTGAATTTAATGGAGGGAGAGAATCTATATCAGCTAAATGGAGAGAGTTTTTCAAAAGTGGTATTTTGTTTTGAAAATGAACAAGGAAAAGAATTTTCAATTAATAAATTTGAAATTTCTACAGATAAAATGAAGGATGATGAAAAGCTGCCAGCTGTAAGTGTATTATTTTCAATAATCTGTATGATCATAACAGGAATTTTATATTGGCTGAAAATAAGATATGGCAGAAAAGGTAATTATAAATGGGGAAGGGGATTACAAAGTATTTATATATTGGTGGGAAATGAGATTTGGCGAAAGCTTAGAAATGTACCGGAAAAAATGAGAAATTTTATTAGTATATTTCTTTTTTCGGTGATGTTTATTTTTTTGTCATTTATAAATGTATATGGCCTATTCTTTAAAAAAATGACACATGCATATACAATGTTTGTTTTAATTGGATGTATGTTATTGATAGCTGGATTGAATATACGAAAACCTTTGAAATATCGTAACTGGAATAATTTGTTGGTAATATCTTGGATCGTATTATGGGTACTGACTTGTATTTCGGACTTTATTGTAACAAAAAAAAGTGCGTATTTCTCTTTTTATGGATATTTTATACTGTTCCCGACAGGTTTTCTGTTTTTTGTATGGAATAATCAGGAAAACAGGGAGAAGATGTTGTGGCAATTATTAAAGGCACTGGAAATAACATTTGTATTATGTGTGGTGTATTGTCTGATGTTTCGCCCGGAAACAGATGGATACAGATATAAAGGATTTTATACCAATCCAAATCCATTTGGATTATATATGGCTGTTATGATAGGTGTCTTTTTATGTGAAATAGACTATTACATAAAATGTAAGGAAGTTAAAATTTTAAAGATTCTTCCATATGCCATTGGTTTGACAACAGCATTTTTTTTCCTGAAAAAAACACAAAGCACAACAGCTACTTTAGCAATTCTGTGCGGTGCATTGTGCTGGGGAATAGAAAAGATCCTGAAAAGACACATGAAAAAAACTATGATCGCAGTGATGTGTTTTGTGATATGTTATATTCCCGTTTCAATGGGGTTACAGTGGGGAATTACCAATATATCAGAGGCAATCGGAACGCAGATTGTATATCCGGTGGATTATGAATATGCATCTGTCAGAGATTTAGATGATTTAACTGGAACCATACATGTTTATGCAGCAGAAAGAGAGGATATGTCCCAAACTTCACAGAGAATCAGACAAAAGTTATTAAATTCGAATTCGATAAATGGTTTATTTTCAGGCAGGCTATACCACTATTCGACGTATCTGAGTCAGATGAATTTGTTTGGTCATACAAAAAGAGCAACTGTTTATGGATCAAATATTAATTCTGCTCATAATGGAGTATTGGCATATGCACATATGTATGGAGTTTATATAATAGTTCCTTATATAATGATGTTTGTTGGATATTTTTCGCGGGCGGTCAGGTATTGTAAAAGTGCGGAAAATAGAAATTATTATGCATGTCTGCCGTTGATCATATATGTTGTATTTTTCTTAGAGAACATGATGGACAATGTAGATATTCCATTCCATTGGATTGTATGGTTTGTGTTTATATTGTTAGGGGGGTTCTTGTTTTCTATGCGGGAGGAAGAGAAAGTGTAGATAACAGCAGAGATTTCGCTTTAAAAAATAAAAGTCCCTGTTCTGCCTGTGAATTCCAGGTAAAGCAGGGGATATCAATTTTGGGTATCAAATTACTGTTTTTTTCTGTATAATCACTCAAAAAGGACACCTTTTATTGTATAATTATGTTATGGAACAAAACATACGAAAGAAGGTGTCCTGAATGAAAAATTAGCATTGAAGAAACTGCTAACTTATATGAAGAGTGTATATAAAATCCCGCAAAAAATCAAGTGTTTAACGGACGAAAGAAAAAGAAAATCTATTCCATTGTTTAACATTGTCATGCCGGTACTGCTTTTTCTGATGCTGCAGTCCGCGACCTTCTCTCCAGAATAAACCCGGATGAAATACGCAGCATACATGAAGAAATGATTGATATCATAAAACGTAACCGGGTATTCCGGGAAGGAACGATAGGCGGAAAAAGGTTGATTGAGCGGCTGAAGAAACGGCATGGACATTTTGCGGATGTGATTGTGGCGGATGCGTTATATCTGAATGCTCCATTTATCAATACTCTGAAGGAAAATGGTCTGGAAGGGTGTCCATATAAACTGCGTGTGGTGCGGTATCATGAGCAGTGGGAAGAAAATGGAAAAGAAAGAGAGCGTTTCATGTGGCTTGTAACGACACTGGAAGCGGCGGACTACCGGGTCTTATGGGAAATGATGCACCGCAGGTGGGACATTGAGGAGAATGGTTTCCATCAATTGAAAACGTATTATCACGCAAAGCACTGTTACTGTCGAGATGCGGTTGAAACCATATTTAATCTGATAATCATAGGCTTTAATGTAAGAGAGTTATATTTGTACCGAAGAAGCCGGAACTTTGCAGGAAGTGGTATAAGCCGAAAGAGCATAAACCGGATTTTTTGCGATGAGCTGCTAACAGAAAAGGTGAAACAGATTTTATATGAAAAAGGTGGATAGAAAATCACCAGAAAAAATATATAGGGAAAAAGCAGGGGGAATTTTGCGCGTATTGACCAGGAAGAAGGGTAACCGCAGATGGAATGCTGATAACTGGATTATTTATAAAAATGCATAGATAAAAAAGTTAAAAGCGAAATCCCTGAGAAAAAAGGGAATCGGTTTACACAAACAGAATAGATATGCTATAATAATGCTGTTATACCCTTGGGTATAACAGCATTTTGAATATAAAGGACAATAACAATAGATGAAACAGTTAATTCAAGATAGACAGTTATTTATGCGCCGTATTTTTTTGATGTGTTATGACATGCTTGCTGTATTTGTTGCGAGTATGTTTGCGCTGATAATACGGTTTGATCTGAACTTTTACAATGTACCGACAGAATATCTGAATGAAGTATGGAGAACACTTCCGTATATGATGGTGATCACATTGATCATCTTCTGGGCACTCCGATTATATTCAAGTCTGTGGAGTTATGCAGGGGCACTTGAAATGATGTATGTTGTTTCGGCATGTATACTGGATGCGATCGTGGTAGCTGCATTGATCTTGGTACGTAACTGGGGAGATATGTTCCCGGTTCCACGAAGCTTTTATATTTTATATGGGTTATTTTTACTTGTGCTGATCATGGGATGCAGATATTCCTATCGTGGACTTAGGGCAATCCGGAATATGCGAAGAGACGGCACATATCGTAGGAATGTACTGGTAATCGGTGCAGGTGAGGCTGGTAATCAGCTGATTAAAGAGATTAACAATAGCCGTTATGTAAAGAAAAAAGTTGTCGGTGTAATTGATGATGATAAGACGAAGATTGGTAATTATATCCATGGAGCAAAGGTGATCGGTGACAGAAGCTGCATCCGGGATAAGGTGTTGGAACTGCATGTGCATGAGATCATTATAGCGATGCCATCAGCCTCCCCGAAACAGATGAAGGGGATTCTTGATATTTGTAAAGAGACCGGCTGCGAATTAAAACGTCTGCCTGGAATCTATCAGCTTGTCAATGGTGAAGTTGGTATCAGCAAATTAAAAGATGTTGATGTAAATGATCTGCTTGGAAGAGAACCGGTCATGGTGAATCTTGAGTCTATCATGGGTTATGTGTCCGGGAAAGTTATCATGGTAACCGGTGGGGGTGGTTCTATCGGAAGTGAGTTGTGCAGACAGATCGCGGGACACAAACCAAAGCAGCTGATTATTTTAGATATTTATGAGAATACCACATATGATATACAGAATGAATTAAAGGTAAAATTCCCGGATCTTGATCTGGTTGTGCTGATCGGTTCTGTGCGGAATACCAATCGAATGAACTGGATTTTTGAGACCTATCATCCGGAGATCATTTACCATGCGGCAGCTCATAAACATGTGCCGTTGATGGAGGAGAGTCCGAATGAAGCAATCAAGAACAATGTCCTTGGCACATGGAAAATCGTGCAGGCTGCAGACCGTTATCATGTAAAACGGTTTGTGATGATCTCTACCGATAAGGCGGTCAATCCGACCAATATCATGGGCGCAAGTAAAAGAATCTGTGAAATGATCATTCAGACTTACAATAAGCGCTCTGAGACGGAATATGTGGCAGTGCGTTTTGGAAATGTACTTGGCAGTAACGGAAGCGTGATCCCTTTATTTAAAAAACAGATCGAACGTGGAGGCCCGGTGACTGTCACAGATCCGAATATCGTGCGCTATTTTATGACAATACCAGAGGCTGTATCCTTAGTATTACAGGCGGGAGCTTATGCAAAAGGCGGAGAGATTTTTGTTCTGGATATGGGAGAACCGGTCAAAATCCTTGATCTAGCCAAAAACCTGATCCTGTTATCCGGTCATAAACCGGATGAAGATATCCAGATCGTGTTTACCGGACTACGTCCTGGGGAAAAATTATACGAAGAGATGCTGATGGATGAAGAAGGACTGCAGGATACCGAGAATAACCTGATCCACATCGGAAAACCGATTGAACTGGATGAAGAGAAGTTTTTGGATCAGCTGGAAAAATTAAAAGAGTATGTTGTGACAGAACCTTCTGATATCAGGGAATGGGTAAAAGAAATTGTGCCGACGTATCAGCCGAAGGAGGAGTAGAAAGGGGAAAGTATGAGACTGGAAATTCAGCATTTTTCCAAAATTAAACAGGCATCTATCAAACTTGACGGAATTACTGTGATTGCCGGTGAAAATAATACGGGAAAGAGTACGGTAGGAAAGATTTTGTCATGTATGTTTAATTCCATGTATAAAGTGGATGAAAAAGCTTCACAGAAGAAGAAAGAACAGATAGAGTCACTGCTCCGTTATAACTGGCAGAATAGCTGGTATCATAATTTGAAAAATGATGATCAGAGAGTAACTGTGAATGTACCTTCCCGAACCAGCAGAAAAAGATATGCAAATGCAGCAGAATTGATTATGGCAGCAGATGAGGAGAGAAAAATAGAAATTATTTCTGAATTATATGATAATCTCAGAAATGTGATTGATGATGAAAGCAGAGATGCATTGTGCCATGAAGTTTTAGAGAAAGTAAATAGTATATTAAATTTAAAAAATGAGGCTGTGGAGCAGACCTTGATAGCAGACACTTTTGGCAGATATTTTTATGGTCAGATGAATGATCTGTATGAGCCAGAAAGCGAGGCGAAAGCAATATTGCTTATTCAAGGGAAAAAAATACAGGTTGGGATAAAACAGAATAGTGAATATATGATAGAAAGAGAAATATCTGTCATGCATGAAGCAATCTCAATTGATTCGCCGGCAATTATGGATTATATGAATTCGTGGGAGTACAGTGATGGGCTGAGTGAACAGGATTTGCACTTGCTTCAGAAATTAAGTGCGAATATACCGGACAATGCGATTGGAAAACTGATGGCAGAAGAAAAAATCAGTGATATACTGAAAATGTTATCTGAGGTAACGATCGGAAAAGTAATAAAAAATGAGGATGGGGATTTTTTTCTGGCAGATGAAGAAATGCATTATTTTGAAATTGGAAATTTATCCATGGGAATCAAGGCATTTACAATTATTCGCACTTTGTTAGAAAAAGGCGAAATCCATGAGAAAGATGTGATGGTGCTAGATGAGCCGGAAATACACCTACATCCGGAATGGCAGCTTATATATGCAGAATTGATCGTATTACTGGAAAAATATCTTCATCTTACGATACTAATCACTACACACAGTCCTTATTTTCTAGAGGCGATTGAAACATATACGAAAAAACATAATGTGGATCATATTACGAATTATTACCTTGCACAGGCAGATGGAAAAGAAACGGTTATGAAAGATGTTACAGAAAATCTGCAGTCTGTGTATCAGTTGTTAGCAAAACCGTTTGAAAAATTAGAAAGTATTCAGATGTCTAAATAGCAGAAAGCAGGCAAGAATTTGATTTTGAAGAAATGGGGATATAATGACAAAAGAGGCAATAGAAAAACTTCCGGAAGTTATGCAGTCGATGACTGCAACATTAAAACACTGTTCTAAGGACGATGCAAGTTCTGATTATATGACGGAAAGCAGATTACTTGCTGTCAAATTTGATCGTTTTTCAAAGTATTATTGCCAAGTGGTTAAAATAGCACAACAACCGAAAACCAATGATGCATTGTATTGTACAGAAGATGGAAAGTGGTATTTTGTGGAGTTTAAAAATGGCAGCATAAAAAAGGATGAAATTTACCGGAAAATATATGACAGTCTTATTATGCTGATAGAAGCAGGAATGATCCCTGATTATCAATTTTCCAGAGAAAATATAAGCTATATTCTTGATGAAACCAATACATATACCAAAGAGCAATTTGAACAATTGTTTGTAAAAAAGTTTGAAAAATTAGAAGGGACAGACAGAAAATGACAGGATACCGTTATATAAAACGAATCATAGATATCTTACTCAGCGGACTTGCGATCATTATATTGTCCCCGCTGCTTTTGATCTTATGCATTGCGATCAAATTAGATTCACCGGGACCAATCTTCTTTACACAAAAGAGAGTCGGCATCCACAAGACATATTTCCAGATTTATAAATTCCGGACCATGCGCACCGATACACCGAAAGATATGCCGACACATATGCTGGCAAATCCGGAACAGTACATTATAAAAACCGGCAGATTTCTTCGTAAGACCAGCCTCGATGAGCTGCCACAGATCTTTAATATTTTTAAGGGGGATATGAGTATCGTAGGTCCTCGCCCGGCACTCTGGAATCAGGATGACCTTGTCGCAGAGCGTGACAAATACGGTGCAAATGATGTGACACCGGGATTAACCGGTTGGGCGCAGATCAACGGGCGTGACGAACTTGAAATTCCGGTCAAGGCAAAATTAGATGGCGAGTATGTGAAAAAATATGGATTTGTCATGGATGTGCGTTGTTTCTTTGGAACATTTTTAAGTGTATTGAGACAGGATGGTGTCGTTGAAGGCGGAACAGGGAGCATGAAGGGGAAATGAAAAAAGTATTGATTTTAGGCGCCAACAGCTATATTGGCAATTCATTTCAAAAATATATTGGAGAAAATTATAATGACCAGTATGAGGTTCATAAAGTCAGTCTGCGTGGTGAGGCGTGGAAAGAGGATGACTGGTCAGGATATGACAGTATTTTAAACGTGACTGGCAAAGCACATGCGGATATTGGCATCCTGACAGAAGAACAAAAACAGGAATATTATGCCGTAAACTGTGATCTGGCATGTGAAGCTGCCCAAAAAGCTGTAAAGGATGGCGTGGGACAATATATTTACCTGAGCAGTGTAATTGTATACGGAGACAGCAGTAATGGCGGAGGGGCAATACATATCACAAAAGATACAAAGCCTGCTCCGTCAAATTTTTATGGGGACAGCAAGTGGCAGGCTGAGCAGAAACTACAGGTACTGTTTGAGGAGCTTAAGGAAGATGATGGAAAAAACAATACTGCACTTGCAATCGTCCGTCCGCCGATGATTTATGGAAAAAACAGCAAAGGTAATTTTAAGATGCTTGTAAAGTTAGCGGATAAGGTACCGGTATTTCCAAATGTAAAAAATGAGCGGAGCATGCTTTATGTGGAGAATCTTGCGGAGTTTTTATATCTTTTGATCGAGAGTCAGAAGTCAGGGGTATTTCTGCCGCAGAATGCTTCCTGCGTGACCACGGCACAGATGGTAGCAGCGATTGCTACGGCAAAAGGGAAAAACGCACATCTGTGTAACTGGATGAATCCGTTTGTGGCGCTGGCAAAAAAAATGCCGGGGAAGATCGGCGGTATGGCAGGAAAGGCATTCGGTTCTATGGTGATTGAACAGGAACTAAGCAGAAAAGAGATAGATGGATATCAGCGGTTCGGATTGAAGGATAGTGTGGAGAGAAGTGTTTGAGGATGAGAGTCCCGTTTCTTTGCAACAGAATACATTTGTAGTATAATAAATTCTGATAATCGCTTATAACAATGAAAAGGTGGCAGGATGTTAAAAAGATTAACAATCGGTTCCTATCGCGGATTGCGCAATCTGACGATGGAGAATCTTGGTCAGATCAACATTATAATTGGGGAAAATAATTCGGGAAAAACGTCCATATTAGAGGCTATTCAGTTATTTGACTACGCATAGATACCATGATGATTGGCTATCTGAAGTGACATTGAGGGAATGTGAGATGTTAAAACGGCTGGATGAGGCTGTGGGAAAGTTTATTGGGGTATAAAAAGGAGATAAAAACTTCATGTCAGATAAAGTTTTACTGGTGGCTTCTGTAGCATCCATGATACAGCAGTTCAACATGAGAAATATCGATATTTTGTTGCAGATGGGATATCAGGTAGAGGTGGCATGTAATTTTGCAGAGGGAAATACGTGCGCACCAGAACAGATCGGTGAATTAAAAAAAGAACTGGAATCAAAACAGGTTGTGTGGCATCAGATTGATTTTGCCAGAAATGTATTTAAACTTGGACAAAATGCAAGAGCGTACCGGCAGTTGAAAGAATTATTCAAAAAGAATCAATATCATTTTGTACATTGCCACAGCCCGATCGGCGGGGTGCTTGGCAGACTGGCCGCACATAAATATAAGACGCATGCAATCTATACTGCACATGGGTTTCATTTTTTTAAAGGGGCGCCGGCAAAAAACTGGCTGCTGTTCTATCCGGTGGAAAAATATCTGTCACGATATACAGATGAACTGCTGGTGATCAATCAGGAAGATTATGAGCTTGCAAAAAAGAAATTTCATATGAAGCAGCTTACTTATATTCCGGGTATTGGAGTAAATGTAACACCACACGATATGCCACAGGAAGCAAAGAATAAAAAAAGACAGGAACTTGGTATACCTGAGAGTGCTTTTCTGATCGTACAGGTGGCAGAATTTACAGCAAATAAGAACCAGAGAACTGTCATAAAAGCATTGGAAAAAATGAAAAAAGCTGATATTTATTATGTGATGTGTGGGATTGGACCGGAAAAAGAAGAACTTGAACAGTATGTGAAAGAGCACCATTTAGAAAAAAATATACAATTTGCCGGATTCCGCAGTGATGTACATGAAATTCTACAGTGTGCGGACTGTTTTGTTTTGTCCTCGTTCAGAGAGGGGTTATCCGTGGCATTGATGGAAGCAATGACAGAAGGGCTTCCTGTTGTGTGCAGCAGAATCAGAGGAAATGTTGATCTGATCGAAGAGGGTGTGGGAGGCTATCTGATGGCACCGGGAGAAGAAAGTGAGTACAGAATAGCATTTACAAAATTATATGAGATGAAAAAAAATGAACCACAGAAATTTGAAAAAATGGGACAGGCGAATCAGTGCAAAATAAAAGAGTTTAGCAAAGAAAATGTGGATGAAATCATGAAGAAAGTATATCAGGTGTGAGCAATATGTTCAGTGTTATTATTCCGGCATATAATAGTGAAAAAACGATAGAAAAGACATTGGATTCGTTGCAGAATCAGACAAAACCAGAACTGATTCAGGAAGTGATCATAATTAATGACGGATCTACAGACGGTACGAAAGATAAGGTGGAGCAGTATAAAAGCCGTCAAGATTGTATTTTGAACATTATTTTATATAATCAGCGAAATACAGGTGTGGCGGCTGCAAGAAATGCGGGAATCCGTATGGCAACAGCAGATTATCTGGCATTTTTGGATTCGGATGACTGCTGGGCGCCTGAAAAATTAGAATGGCAGGAAAAAAATTTAAAAGAAAATCCACAGATCGACCTGCTCTGTGGCGGGCTGGAAGAAGGACCTTTAAGAATTTTTCTGCGAAAAGATTATTTGTTACATCGGTTATCGCTGAAAGAATATTGCACAAAGAGCGTTATATTTACCTCAACCGTTGTGATACGCAGGGCAAGAGTAAAAGATGCCGGATATTTTGATGAGTCTATGCAGTACTGTGAAGATATGAATTATTACCAGCGTTTTTTTGAATGGAACCAGGTGTATTATTTACCCAAGAAACTGGTTGATTATGGTATTGGACGGAAATATTATGGGCAGAGTGGATTGTCGTCTCATTTGAAAGAGATGCATTGTGGGCGAAAAAGAAATTTTCAGATATTGAGAAGAAAAAAAAAGATTTCTTTTACATTTTATATTGTGATGATTGTATTTGGTGAAATTAAGTTTTTGAGACGCAAGATGATTATAAACAGACAAAAGTAAATGTAAAGGCAACTATTGGAATTTAAAATAAGTTATGTTATAATATAGCAGTTTTATATGAAAAATATAGGAAGAAAAGAGGAATCAGAGCGAGTAATGAATAAAATGAAAACAAGATGTCAGGTGTTGTATAATTACAGATATCTGATCAAACAGCTGGTAACGAAAGATATAAAGTTAAAGTATAGAAGAAGTTTTCTGGGATATGTATGGAGCGTATTAAATCCATTAATGGTTATGGTCGTTATGTATTTAGTATTTTCCAAAATGTTCCGTTTTAATATAGACAATTATTCTGCATATCTTATCATTGGACAGACGTTGTTTACATTTATGACAGAAGCAACAAATCAGGCGATCTTTTCCATTACAGGAAATGGACCATTATTGAAAAAGGTTTATGTTCCTAAATATGTGTTTACCTTATCTAAGGTTACGAGTTCTTTGGTCAACTTAGTCTTTTCTCTGGGAGCTATGATTATTGTATTTGTTATTACTAAGGTACAGTTCTCATGGGCAATGCTGTTTTTTCCGGTTATTTTAATGGAAGTATATATTTTCAGCCTTGGTCTTGGCTTGTTTTTGGCGGAGGCAGCTGTATTCTTCAGAGATATACAGTATATTTATAATGTACTGACAACGGCATGGATGTATTTGACACCTATTTTCTATCCGATGGAACAGTTACCGGAATCAGTGCAGAAAGCAATTAAAATTTTTAATCCTATGTATCAGTATATCACACAGTTCCGTACGATATCACTTCATCAGACATTACCGGCTGCAGGAGATGTGGTATACGGATTTGCGATAGCATTTGTCTTTCTGATTGTTGGATCATGGGCATTTATAAGAAAACAGGACGATTTTATTTTATATATCTAGGAGAATGAAGATGGATGACAAGAATATTGTTATTGATGTGTCGGATGTAACAGTGCGTTTTAACCGTGCATCACAGCAGGTCAATAATTTAAAAGAATATGTAATAAAAATGGTAAAAAAAGAACTGATGTTTCAGGAATTCCTTGCCCTACAGAATGTAAGCCTTCAGGTTCGGAAAGGGGAAGCATGGGGAATCGTAGGAACGAATGGTTCCGGAAAATCCACATTGTTAAAGCTGATCTGTGGTATCTTAAAACCGTATAAGGGCAGTGTGAGCCTTTCGGGAACGATCGCACCTCTGATTGAGTTGGGAGCCGGATTTGACGGTGAACTGACTGCCCGCGAGAATGTTCTGCTGAATGGAACACTGTTGGGGTACTCAGAGAGTTTTATGAAAGAGCAGTTTGAGGAAATCATTGATTTTGCTGAATTATGGGATTTTCTGGATATGCCGATCAAGAATTACTCTTCCGGTATGGCGGCAAGACTTGGATTTGCTGTGGCAACGATGGTTCAGCCGGATATCCTGATCTGTGACGAGGTATTATCCGTAGGAGATTATAAGTTTCAGGAAAAATGCGAAAAACGTATGAAACATATGTTAGAAACAGGAACAACATTATTATATGTGTCACATTCTATAACATCTGTACAGAATTTATGTGATCATGCATTGTGGCTTGACAAAGGACATGTGAAAATGTGTGGTGATGCTGATACAATTTGTGATGCATATATGAATTTCTAAACGAAGAATGATAAGAGGATTCTATGAGTGAGATAAAATTATTTGTAACCCATACGCCAAATCGCAATACAGTGAGAATAGAGCATCCACTGATGTATAATGTAATAGCAGGAAGTGCCTTTCTGACTCAGTCAGTTCCGGAAGGAATGCTTTTGGATAATGAGGGGGACAATATTTCATTTAAGAACAAATCTTATTGTGAACTGACGACACAATATTGGGCGTGGAAAAATCAAACTGCAGATTATTATGGTTTTTGCCATTACCGCAGATATTTTTCCTTTTCCAAAGTGAATCTGCAGGAAGCTGATTGTGGCTGCCTGATTTACCCGGTTTTGAGTGAAAACGTGAAACAGGAACTTTGTATGGATGAAGCATCCATGAGACAGACGATTGAGCAGTATGATTTTCTGATTGCAAAAGGGATTCCGGTAAATGCATTACAGGCGAAGTCTGTGTATCAGCATTATAAGAATGCACCGGAACTCCATATAGAAGATTTAGATCTTTTTCTTTCTATTATTCGTGAAAAATATCCCGAACTGAATGACGTGGCTGAAAAATATGTGCATGGGAAAATCTTTTACCCATGCAATATGTTTATTATGAATAAAGAATTATTCTTTCAGTATTCTAAGATGCTGTTTGATATTCTGGATGAATTTGAACAGAGATGTGATATGAGCAGATATTCCAGAGAAGGTTTGCGCACACCGGGGCATTTAGGGGAACGCATGACGGGAATCTTTTTTGAATATCTGAAACAAAAAGGCGGATATCGTCTGGGACAGCTGCAGATGGCACAGATTGAACAAAATGAAGGTACTTCAAAAATCAGTGTGTCAGAAGACGATGAAATACCGGTTGTGTTAGCTGCCAATCAAGGATATGTTCCAATTTTATATACATGTCTGCAGTCGATTGCAGACCATATATCGGAACAAAGAGATTATAAAATATATATTTTTCATACTGATATTGAGCCGGAAAGCCAAAATGAAATAAGAAAACTTAAAAAGAAAAATTTCGATGTTTCTTTTGTTAATGTAAGGAGCCGGGTGGCTGGATATCAGTTAAAAGCGAAAGAACATATTTCCACGGAAACATTTTATCGTTTTCTGATTCTTGATATTTTAAAGATGTATCCGAAAGTGGTATACTTGGATTGTGACATGATCATCCGGCGTGATATCGCAGAGCTATATGATGTTAAACTCGGTGATAATATGTTGGCAGCAGTGATTGATCCGGATTTCGCAGGACAATGTAACGGAGCGAATGCTGACACACTTGCTTATTGCAGAGACGTCTTAAAATTAAAGGATCCTCTTGCTTATTTTCAGGCTGGTGTATTAGTGTTCCATATGGGGCAAATAGCAGATAAGATTAGTGTTCAAAAATTATTTGAAATGTCAGATACTGGAATTTACAAATATTCCGACCAGGATATTTTGAATATCGTATGTGAGGGTAAAGTTACTTATCTGAATATGCAGTGGAATGTTTTGACAGACTGTAATAAATATCGCTGGCAGCATGTGATCAAATCGGCACCTTATTATGTTATGGATGCTTATGAGAATGCCAGAAAGGATCCATATATCATCCATTATGCAGGTGCGGCAAAGCCCTGGAAAAATCCAAAAGATGATTTTGCAAAGGAATTCTGGAAGGTGGCACGAAAAACCCCTTATTATGAAGAACTGCTCTATGATATGTGCGGACAGGCAAAAGAAAAGATACATCCGGGGAAAGCAGTGGTTGACGTACTTAGGAAAGCGGCAAAAAAAATTTTGCCACAGGGAAGCTGGATACGGCGGACAGTTGGAAACCTATATTGGAAATTAAAATAGACAGGAGAAGAAAAAGTTATGAAGTATGATTATCTGATTGCAGGAAGCGGGCTTTATGGAGCAGTTTTTGCCTATGAAATGAAAAAGAGAGGGAAAAAGTGTCTGGTTATTGATAAGAGAAACCATATTGGTGGAAATATCTACTGTGAAAAGATAGATGATATTAATGTACATAAATATGGTGCGCATATTTTTCATACTTCAAATAAAAAAGTGTGGGAATATATTAACCAGTTTGCAGAGTTTAATAATTACATTAATTCACCGATTGCCAGATATAAAGACGAATTATACAATCTTCCGTTTAATATGAATACATTCAGCAAAATGTGGGGGATTGTTACACCACAGGAAGCAAAAGACATCATTCAGTTACAGATCGCAGATTTAAATATTACGGAACCGAAAAACCTCGAAGAACAGGCATTATCCCTTGTCGGACGTGATGTCTATGAAAAACTGATCAAGGGATATACGGAAAAACAGTGGGGAAGAGACTGCAAAGACCTGCCGGCTTTTATCATCAAACGTCTGCCGTTACGTTTTACTTATGACAACAATTATTTTAATGACCGCTATCAGGGAATCCCGATCGGTGGATACACAGCCATCATTGAAAAAATGTTAGAGGGAACAGAGGTATTACTTAATACAGATTATAAAGAGTTTACTGCAAAGAACGGACAGGTCGCAGATAAAGTTCTGTATACAGGAATGATCGATGAATATTATGACTATAAACTGGGTGTCTTAGAGTATCGTTCCGTCCGATTTGAGCAGGAACGTTATGAGATGGAAAATTATCAGGGAAATGCTGTCGTGAATTACACAGACAGAGAAGTTCCATATACAAGAATCATCGAACATAAACACTTTGAATATGGAAAACAGCCTGTTACAATTATTTCCAAAGAGTACTCAAGTGAGTGGCATAAGGGAGATGAACCTTATTATCCGGTAAATAACGAGAAAAATAATTTACTTTATGAAAAATACCGCCAGCTTGCCGAGAGTGAGAACAATGTCATTTTTGGCGGAAGACTTGGTAATTATAAATACTATGATATGGACAAAGTGATCGAAGCGGCATTAGATAAAATTGAGGAGTTAAAATAAAAATGAGTGATATTAAGATTTTTGTGACACATACCCCGAACCGCGATACGATGCGTGTAAACAATTCATTACTGTACAATGTAATTGCAGGAAGTGATTTCCAGACAAAAGAAGTGCCGGAAGGTGTGTATCAGGATAATCAGGGAGATAATATTTCTTCTTTGAACAAATCTTACTGCGAACTGACAACCCAGTACTGGGCATGGAAAAATATGCAGGCAGATTATTATGGATTCTGTCATTACCGCCGTTTTTTTTCTTTCAGTGAAACGAAACTTAAAGAGACATCCTGGGGAACGATCGAATACGATTATCTTGATCAAAAAGCAATGGATGAACTCGCCTTTAACGAAAAAGATATGCAGGCTTACATTGAAAAATATGACTTCCTGATCGCAAAAGGTGTGGCAACATCATGCATGAATGCAAAGAGTGTTTATGATCATTACAAGAAAGCTCCGGAGCTGCATATTGAAGATATAGAGCTGTTTTTAAAGATCATTGATGAAAAATATCCATATCTGAGTGAAACTGCAAGAGAGCTTTTTGACGGTCAGACATTTTATCCGTGCAATATGTTTATTGCCAAAAAAGAAGTATTTGAAGAATATTCCAAAATTCTTTTTGATGTACTGGGAGAATTTGAGAAACGTGCGGATATGAGTGAATATTCCAGAGAGGGATACCGCACAACCGGTCATCTTGGAGAACGAATGACCGGAATTTATTATATGTACCTGAAAAAACAGGGAAAATACCGCCTGGGAGAATTACAGATTGCATTGATTCACAATGCAGATGCAGAGACAGAAATTACACAGGCAGCGGACGGGGATGTAGTACCGGTAGTACTTGCAGCAAACCAGAAATATGTCCCGATTTTATATACCTGTGCACAGTCGATCGTGGAACATACAAGTCCTGACCGCAAGTATGAGATCTACGTATTCCATACAGATATCAATGCTGACAGCCAGAAAATGTTTGCGGACAGATTAAACAGAACGAATGTGAGATTTATTTTCGTGAATGTGAGCAGCAGGGTTGCCGGCTATGTCTTACAGGCAAAGCAGCACATTACGACAGAAACATTTTACCGTTTCCTGATCCTTGATATTTTAAAGGTATATCCGAGGGTAGTATATCTGGACTGTGATATGATCATCTGTCATGATGTGGCAGAACTTTATGATACCGATATGGGAGACAATCTGATTGCAGGTGCGCTTGATCCTGATTTTGCAGGACAGTGCAATATGAAAAATTCAGAAATGCGTCAGTATTGTAAAAATACACTGGGACTGGATAATCCGTTTGTATATTTTCAGGCGGGAGTACTTGTGTTTAATGTTACAGAAATGAATAAAGTAATCACCGTGGACAAGCTGTTAGAAATGTCAGATACGGGAATTTATCGTTTCTCGGATCAGGATATTTTAAATGTTGTATGCAAAGACAGGGTTACATATCTGGATATGAACTGGAATATGATCTTTGACTGTGATCATTTCCGCTGGCATCAGGTAATTAAGTATGCGCCGTATTACATTATGGATGCGTATGAAAATGCAAGAAAAGATCCATATATTATCCATTATGCCGGATTTTTAAAACCATGGATGAAACCGGATGAAGATTTTGGGTATGTATTCTGGGATGTGGCAAGAAGAACCCCTTATTTTGAGCAGATTTTAAGTGGAATGCAGAATCAGGGCGGCGGACAGAATGTAACAGTGAATAATGTCATTGAAGCAAGAGCATTCAAGAGAACCAGAAAGCTGCTGATGAAAATATTTCCACAGGGAAGTGGAATTCGAAGAATGTTAGGGAAGATGTATTGGAGAATTTTGGATAAATAGTGGAGTAGTATGAAAATGGAAGAAGGAAAAATTAGTGTTATTGTTCCGATTTATAAGGTAGAGAATTATTTAAATCGTTGTGTAGAGTCAATTCGAAAGCAGACATACCGTAATTTGGAAATCATACTTGTAGATGATGGATCACCGGATGCATGTGGGGAGATGTGTGACAGGTATGCCCAGGAAGATTCGCGGATTCGGGTGATCCATAAGGAAAATGGTGGATTATCAGATGCACGGAATGCAGGCATTGAGGTGGCTGCCGGAGAGTACATAGCTTTTATTGACAGTGATGACTGGATAGATGATAAGATGTATGAGGTATTATATCATACTTTATTGAAATATGATGCTGATATCGCAGAATGCAGCTATCGAAATCTATATGCGGACTGTATTGTTGAAGAAACAGCCTGTACCGGGAATGTGGTAGAAGGCGATAATATTTTTGCGTTGGAGGCAATGCTTGATTGGCATTACTTTAAACCCAATGCGTGGAATAAGCTTTATAAGCGCAGTGTGATTGCGGATGTCAGATATCCGAAAGGCAAACTTCATGAAGATGAATATACGACCTATAAATATATGTATAATGCCAGAAAGTTAGTATATATAGATTTTTCATTTTATAACTATGACAGAAGACGAACGGACAGTATTACAGGTGAAAAATTCAGAGAGGCAAATCTTGATGCTTGCTGGGCATTTCGTGAGAGAGTAGATTTTTTTGAAAAGCATGGGATAAAGTCATTAGAAAGGAAAATGAATGATATTTATTGCTGGATTCTTTTAGACCGGATTTATCAGTGCTATCGTCAGCAGGTGAATGGACCGAAAGTAAAAGCACTTGTAGAACAGGCAAGGAAAGACGTGGACTATTTGCAACAGCATGATGTTGATCCGTGGTATATTGAGGAATTTAAACTTTTGTCAAAAGGGCTTGAGAAGTATGGTATGGCAAGGAGTGTGCGTGAAAGAAAATGAAAAATGAGAAGGTCAGTATTATTGTTCCAGTGTATAATGCAGAACAATATCTTGGGTATACGATCACATCGATACTGAAACAGACATATAAAAATATAGAAATTATTTTGGTTAATGATGGATCGAAGGATGATTCACTTATCATATGCCAGAACTATGCTGCAATTGATGCCAGAGTTAAAGTTCTGGATGTCCCAAATGGTGGAGTCAGCAATGCGCGAAACTGTGGAATTGAGTCGGCGACAGGAGAGTATATCCAGTTTGTTGATTCAGATGATGTGATAACAGAAAATATGACGGAACGACTGGTAGATACAATGCATATCTATGAAGCTGATATGGTAGTCTGTGGAATGCGTTATATGGTATTAGAAGGAAACAGACCTGTCAGTTCCAATGACTGGCTGCCACAGTATCTTGGAAAAGAATGTGTACTTTCGAGAGAAAAGTTTCTGGGTGATTTTTCAAGAATATTATTGTATACTGTGCTGCTTGAAGGACCATGTAATAAATTATATAAACGGGAATATTTTGACAAGTACGGATTGTGTTTTCCACTTGATAAGGAACTGGGAGAAGATTTTTTACTGAACTTACAATATTTTTCCCGATTAAAAAGAATTGTATTTATTTCAGACGTTCTCTATTACTATCTGCAATGGGGAAAAAATTCACTGACAACATGTTACAGAAGCAAAATGTTTGACAATCAGGTTTCTTTGCTGCAGGAATATGAAAAATTTTTACGTGTGCAATGTGTGTGGAAAGATGAGAATATTACCTTTTTTTACCAGTATGCTGTGGGACATGTAGTTCGTTGTATGAATATGTTGTTTGATTCCAGAAATGATGGAGAAGATGGTCAGATTAAGGCGGAACTATTTCGGATATTAGATAATGATTCGGTTATTACATGGATTGAAAATGCTGAATGGATTCCGGAAGGCTATGAATGGCTGAAAGATTGTGTGAAAAATGTTGATGTCGGATTTGCATTTGACAGATTAATGGATATGAGCAGGCAGAAAAGTGTGCCTGATGTTGTGGTTCAGGAGACGAGGCAGGTATATTATCCGGGGAAAGCGAATCAGAAAATGGGTCAGATACTGCGGCGTGTAAACAGTGTTTTAGATAATGAGAGAATTGCCAAAACGATTGAGAGTTTAGAGCAGGATGGTATTAAAACAACAATCTCAAAAGTAGGAATAAGCTGCAGATACAGGATGTCAAGAGCTATATTTGGTGAAGATGAGAATAAATAAAACCAATGATATGGAGGTAAATATTTTATGAAAACCAGCGAATTGGAACAGAGATTAAAAGAATGTAATTATAGATTATCTAAAATGGATGAAAGAATAAAAAGACTGGAAGAAGAGAATGAACAGCTGAGACAAAATAGAGAAGAGGAAGCTGTAAAGCAGGAAGATGTAAAACCAGAAGCTGAAAAATTTCCAATGTCGTCAGAAGAAGTAGATAGATTGAATAACAGAATAAAGGCATTAAGTGATGAACTGTATGAGTATATAGGAAATCAGATCAGACAGCAGGCTTCTTATACGGATGAAAATAAAGAGCATTTAGAGAAGAGAATCAAGGGACTTAGTGATGAGTTATATGAATATATTGGAGAGCAGATTCAGAGACAGAAAGAATTTATAATTGAAAAAAGGTAAACAAGTAAAAAGGATTATGGTGCGCAAAGTATGAAGGAAAAGATTGAAACAAAAAAAAGATTAATTCAATTTGATTTATTAAGGATACTTGCAATTTTTTTTATGATGCTATTGCATATAGCTGGTTCTAATTGGGATTGGACGGCTGTAGATTCATTTGAATGGAATACATTTAATGTGTATGACAGTATAGCGAGATGCTGTGTACCTATATTTGTTATGATTTCTGGAATGTTTTTTTTGAATGATGACAGAATTGAGCCTATAGGTTATATTTATAAAAAGAGAATACTGAGACTTGTAACAGCGTATCTTTTTTGGTCTACATTATATTCATTGTATGTAAATTTAATCTTACAAAATGATTCTGGTGTAGAAATAAAAAAACAGATTGCTATAGACATTGTGAATGGACGCTACCATTTATGGTTTGTCCCTATGATGATAGGATTATATATGGTAGTACCTTTTTTGAAAAAAATATGTTCTGATAAAAAAACAGAGGAATATTATATTATTTTGGTGATTGTGTTTACATTTGGATTAAATGTATTAAAATTGATTCCTCAAAGTGATATTTTTGTTTATGGCATATTGGGAAATTTTAATTTGTATATGGTGTTAGGGTACACCGGATATTTTGTGATAGGTCATTATATAAGTTCATACTCTGTAAAACGTAAGACAGAAATTTTATTTTATGTATTAGGGATGATATCGGCTGTGCTAACAATAATAGCAACAGTTGTTATATCTAAAAAAAATGGATATCCGACCCAGACATTTTATGGTTATTTAATGCCAAATGTTTTAGGTATGGCAGTTGCAGTATATGTGTTTTTTGCTAAAAGAGTTTCAAAGTGGAAATTTAGTGAACGGATGAAAACGGTAATTGTTAAAATATCGCAAATTTCATTTGGAATGTATTTGATTCATGATTTCTTTATTATACTGTTTTCTAAATATTTAAACATAACAACGATGTCATTTAATGCAATTATATCTGTACCATTTATTACAGTATGTGTGTTTGTTTTGAGCATGTTTGGGGCTTATTTATTGAGCAAAATACCATATGTAAATAAATATATAATTTAAATTTATTATAATAGAATATTTTAAAAATTTTCTGTGGGGGTTGTGATGGAAAGAAATAAAAGCATAGATTTTTATAGATTTGCCTTTTGTTTACCTGTAATATTATTACATATCAGTGTATCGACTACGTTATATGATGAAAGATTTACATTAGGAGGTAATGCGGTTGAGTTCTTTTTTGTATTATCCGGATTCCTTCTTGGTAGATATATAAAAAAGACTAGTGAAAAAGATATATTTGTTAGTGCGTTAAATAAAACAAAAAGACAAATTATTCACATTTTTCCGTATTATTATTTATGTCTTTTTATGACATTGTTTTATCGAATACATATTAACATTAAATTTGATAGTTATAGTGAACAGGATTGGGTGCAATTTATTAACAATTTTGTTGCAGAATTATTGTGTATTACAGGCGTATCATATAGAACACGACATATTAATGGACCTGATTGGTATGTTTCTGCTTTAATTATAGCATCTTTTTTAGTAACAGTGTTTGTGCTGGCAATGAAACGCTACTTAAAGAAATGGGAATGTGTATATGAAGCGTTAAGCATATTTATTTTTGTGATATATATACAATTGTTTGATTTATCAAGTAGATATGCGAATATAGTTAGAGCTATTGTTAATATAATGATAGGCATAACTTGCTATATCATATATACAAATATAGAAAAAAAATATAAAAATAGAATCCCTATTATTGTATATGATATTATTGATATAATTGCACTGAGCTTTTGCCTCATGTGCCTATTCCCTAATCATATAATTGAAGAAAAGAGAATAATAGCATTAGCAAGTGGGATTTTAATTATAAATCAATTTATAGGTAAATCACATTTTTCGAAATTTTTAGATAATAACATGAGTTTATTTTTGGGAAGAATCAGTTTACCTATTTATTTGGGACATTTACTTGTTATATTAAAGTTTGCAAATGATCCAAGGTATGATATGACCCAATGGAAAGTTCAATCATACCTGACTATAGTTGCAGCGTCTATATTAATAGGTATAATTATAGATTTAATAATTACGTTGGTTTTGTGTGAGCTTAAGAAAAAGCAATGGGATTATCCAATAAGTATAAGAAAAATAGCATTTATAATTAGCATATTATTATTTGTTATTTCTTTTGCTAATGAGAAAGTATTTTTTAAATTTGATAATTTAAGTAAAAGCCAAATATGTGTATATGCAATCTGCAAAATAATACTGATATTATTATATATCTATTTGCCACAAGTTTTAATTACATCGGTTAGGAAAAAAGAATATCATAAATGGTGGAGATTAGGAATACTTATTTTTTCTATTTATGTTGTTTCAATATTATTGGCTTGGCCTGGAAATTGGGTTAATGATGAATTTGGTATACTAGGTATAGTACAAAATTTTGGGATAAAGTATCATCAAAGTTTTTTTACAAGTATATTTTTTATTGTTATGATTATGATATATCCAAGCTGTGGAAGTATCATTTTAGGTCAGGCAGTTGTCTGTACTATAATTAGTGTATATATTATAAAGGTAATATATGAACAATATGGAAGAATTGCATATTGTTTATTGGTTTTATTTTTTTCAGTGCCGACTTTATATTTTATTTTAAGTCCACTAAGAGTATGTATGTATACGTTTACATTTCTTTTATTAGTTGCTATTCTTTTAAAATTAACTAATAAATTTGAAAATATTGATTATAAAATACTTGGTGCGCTAGGAATTGTTACAGCTATTGTTGCTACATGGAGAACTGAAAGTGTATTTTTAATAATTTTAATTCCAGTATTTATATGCATAAATATATGCAAAAAAATCAACACAGTAGCAGTTAGGAAAAAGATGATCATTTTCTTTTTAGTTGTCTCACTGTTACCATTTGGTGTATTTAGAAATATTAATCAATTAGAGAATGAAGCGACTAAAAAAAATGTACTTTTGTGGTCTTTTGTAACAGGACTTAGTGTTATGTTGCAAGATGAAGATTTAAAATCTCCTGATTTGGAGGAAGATATAAGCAATATAGATAAAGTCATGCCAGTGGAAGAGATGAAGAGAAATGCTTCAAGTTATGATTTTTATGCGATATATAATGTGATTGGACCGTTTGAATACACAGACGAAGAATATACAAAATGTGTAAAAAGTATAGTTCGATTAATTGTATGTAATCCGGTTAAATATTTAGAGGCTAAATGGGATTTGTTTACATACTCGAGTGGATGCAGTTCAGAGTTTCATTGGGTTGAGCCGGCTAATTCCACGGAACAGACACAGAACATTATAAAAATGTATGGTATATCAGAAGATATATTAAATATATTTAGAACTTTAAATAATGAATTGAGAAGTGCATATATTTATTTCCTTACCGGCATGTATACTATCGAAGGAACAGAAGTATTGACATATTATTTCTTCTGGAATTTTGGAATACCGATTGTTTTGCTTATGGTCATGTTTGTTGTGTCAATATTAAGAAAAAATTTAACATTATGTTTTGTAAATTTTATGATTTTACTTGACTTTGCATTAGTATATGTAGCAGCTCCAACAACGCATGTTATGTATTTTTTCCCATTTTATATTTTGGGTTATGCGACAGTATTTTATCAAATATGTTACTTTATAAAAAAAGACAAATACAATCATAAAGAAAACTTATAGAGGAGATAATCAAAATGACGTTAGTTCTTGCAATAAGCTTAATATGTATTGCACATATAGTGAGAACACTGAGATGGGAACTATTTGTAAAAACATATGAAAAACCAAATACGAAAAATTTATTACAGTCTTTGTCAATCGGATATTTTATCAATTCATTTATTCCATTCAAGGCGGGGGATTTAGTTAGAGCCTGGATTTCAGGAAGAAAAATGAAGAATGGGAGAGGGTTTGCACTGGCAACCGTTATCGTAGACCGTTATTTAGATATTTTGGTTGTAGGTATTCTGTTTGCGATTTTTTCAGCTTTTAATTTAGACAGTGCAGATTCGGTCTGGTTTTATATGTTTTTGGCAGTCGGCGTTTTAGCAGTTACTTTACTGGTATACATATTACGTGGGTATGTAAAAAAAATATTGAAAAATATTGCGGGCATTTTCAATGCAAGAATTGAAATACGTTTGTTGAGATTTTTCTGGTCGTTGATCTGGAGTTTTAAAGATATTTTTAAAAAGATATCAAAGACCCAGTTATTATTGGAAACATTAGGAATGTGGATTTTGTACCTTACGTCTTATTATTGTTTTGCTGCATTTTTAAGCCACCAGGGATCTAATATGAACTGGCTGGATGTATTTTACATGCTATTTACAAAGAACAGTATTCATGTTGGAAGTCTCGGAGCAATAACGGTTACGCAGGGAATGTTGAATACGCAGATGATATGGACTGGCATTTATTTATTTGCTCCGATTGTGATATTATTTGTCATTTCCCTGTGTTTGAAGTCTAAAAATGATGGAAGTGTAGATTCGGAAGAATCGTATTTGAATTTGATACCGCAATTGGATGAGGATGAACGACGGAACTTTTTGGAAACCTATTTTTCAAATGAGCGGCGTGAGTATATAGAGAGTTATCTGAAGATCAATCAAAATATATTGATTATTCGTGACTATTCTGCAGGTTCTAATGCGACGACAATGCTTTGTATGAATAATGGAAAAAATTTCTTCCGTAAATATGCATTTGGCGCAGATGGAGATAAGTTATATCAGCAGATTGAGTGGCTGCAGCGTTTTAAGGATATTATACCTTTGCCGGATATTATGCAGTATCAAAAGCAGGATAATTTCTGTTACTACGATATGCCATATGACAGTCAGGCAGTTGGATTGTTTGATTATGCACATTCTATGCCAAAAGAAAATGCATGGAAATTTATAAAAAAAGCGACGGAATGTCTGGAAAATTCTTTATATAAAGTAAATCAAAGACCGGCAGACAAAGCAACAATTGATGAATATATTAAGTCTAAAGTAAATAAAAACCTGGATAAAATTATGAATGCAAAGTATTTGAAGCGTCTTATGGAATATGATGAGATCATCATTAACGGACGAAGTTTTCATAATTTACCGTATTATTTTCCATATCTGTCGGAAGAACATTTATATGATATCTTTAAAAATGATACATATTCAGAGATTCATGGTGATCTGACGATTGAGAATATTATTTGTACAAGAAATGCAGATGGAGAGGATGATTTTTATATCATAGATCCGAATACTGGAAATGTACATGATTCTTCCAATCTTGATTATGGAAAACTGTTGCAGTCGATACATGGTGGTTATGAATTTTTGATGGCAACAAAGAATGTGAGCATAGAAAAAAATCATATTAATTTTGTGTTTACGAAGTCGGAATCATATACATATTTATATAGTATGCTGGATGAGTATATGCGAGAACATTTTACGCAAGAACGTGTGAAGAGTATTTATTATCATGAGATCATACATTGGCTGAGGTTAATGCCTTATAAAATTGAAAAAAATGGAAAAAGAGTATTGCTGTTTTATGCTGGAATGCTTATGGTAATGAATGATGTTATCAATAATTTTGAAGAGGAAAAATAGATGAAAACACGACTGGCACTATTTGATCTGGATGGAACATTATATGATACGAGAAGAGTCAATTTTCTTTCATATCAAAAAGCATTAGAACAGTTTGGATATACGATGGATTATGAGTATTTTGCAAATCAGTGTAATGGGAGACATTATAAAACATTTCTTCCAGAGATTATGCAGAGTGAGACCCATATGGAAGAAGTGCATGAATTAAAAAAGAAATATTATGGTGATTTTCTTTCAGAAACAGTGGAAAACAAACACTTATTTGAGATTATCAATGCAATTCGTAACGAGTATTATATTGTTCTGGTTACGACTGCTTCGAGAAAAAACAGTGAGGATATATTAAAATATCATAATCGTCTTGATGAGTTTGATCTTATTATTTCGCAGGAAGATGTAAAAAAGAAAAAACCGGATCCGGAAGGATTTTGTAAGGCCATGGATTATTATCAGATTTTGAAAGAAGATACAATTATTTTTGAAGATTCGGATGTGGGAATAGAGGCAGCAGAGAAAAGTGGGGCAACAGTTTTTGTAGTCAGGGGCTTTGCTTAACAGGGAAAAAGAGTATGAGAAAATTATTAAAGCAGGGAATTGCATTTGTTGGAATCAGTGGAATTGGCTGGATCATGGATTTTGTGATATTTAATCTGTTGAATTTAAGGTCATCCTATGTTGCGGTGAATAATATGATCAGTTCACTGGTCGCAGTATGCTTTGTATTTTGTGTATCTACCAGAAAAACATTTGTACAAAAGGATGGCGGAATTCCTCTGAAAGTAAAATTTGTAATTTATATTTTATATCAGATCATATTGATATTATTGGTGTCGCAGCTTTTAGCGATAATTGCAGCAGGGTTGTATCAGACTTTTAGTGGAAGTATCATTGGCAATTTTTCTGCGATGGCTGCTAAGATTATAGTAACTCCAGTAACGATGTGTTTGAACTTTTTGGTAATGAAATTATTGATAGAAAGGATTTAGAGATGAAAGAAAAAATACTGGTTTTTATCCCCATGTATAACTGTGAAAAGCAGATTGTAAGAGTTTTAGATCAGTTGAATGGTGAAATAAAAAAATATATTTCAGAAGCGATAATTGTCAATAACAGGAGTACAGATAATGGAGAGCAGGCTGCTATAGAAAAGATAAAAAAAATGAATGCAGGTTTTCCGATTAAAGTATTAAAAAACAGAGAAAATTATGGATTGGGTGGATCACATAAAGTGGCCTTCAATTATGCGATAGAGAATAATTTTGATTATGTTATCGTACTTCATGGAGATGATCAGGGAAGTATCAGTGATATGATACCGGTATTGGAAAATGGTGCATTTAAAAAGTATGACTGCTGTCTTGGAGGCAGATTTGCAAAGGGTTCAAAACTGGTTGGTTATTCAAAGTTCAGAACATTTGGAAATTTAGTGTTCAATGTGATTTTCTCAATTTCTGTTGGAAAAAGAATATTAGATTTGGGAGCCGGATTAAATCTTTATTCTACCAGAATGTTAAAATCAAAGTATTATGAAAAATTCCCGGATAATTTAACCTTTAACTGTTACATGCTTTTTGCACTTGCTTCATATAAACAAACATACAGATTTGTTCCGATCGTGTGGAGGGAAGAGGATCAGGTGTCAAATGTAAAAATGACAAGACAGGCATGGCAGACTTTAAAGATGGCAGTGAGCTATTTCTTTGGCAGAAAGAAATTTATGTTAAAGGATGCAAGAGAAAAGAAGTTTAAAGAATACAAATCAGATGTTGTTTTTTCTACGGAGGACTGAATATGAAATTAAATGTAATAATGCCTATGGGTGGTGGTGGCACCAGATTTGGAAATCATGGATTTAATGTACCAAAACCTTTAATTGAGATTTATGGGAAACCGTTTTTTTACTGGGCAACACAGTCACTGGTCAAAAATATTGAAATCGAAAGCCTTACATTTGTTGTATTAAAAGAACATATTGAGAAATTTGCGATTGACCAGAGAATTAAAGAATTTTATCCGGATGCCAGAATTAATGTGATTCCAGAAGTATTACCTGGAGCTGTACTGACTTGCAAGGCGGGTGTGACCAATATAGAGAATGATAAACCGATCATTTTTAATGATTGTGACCATTTGTTTTTATGCAGTTCATTTTATGAATTCTGTAAAAACGATGAATTTGAGACAATCGATGGTGGCTTACTGACTTTTAAATCACATGATCCAAAGTTCAGTTTTGTTGCATATGATGAAAATGGATACGTGAATCACACAGTTGAAAAACAGGCAATCAGTGAAGATGCGATTTGTGGAGCTTATTATTTTAGAAATAAGCAGATATTTGAAGAAGCTGTGGAGATTTATTTGAAAAATTGTTCCTATAACGAGTTTTTTGTCAGTGGTGTATATAATGTGATGGCAGAACAGGGCAAAAAAATCAAAAGTTTTAATGTGGATCAGCATGTTTCGTTTGGTACTCCGGATGAGTTTGAAGAGGCCAAGGGGGATGTGACGTATAATAAATTGTTGTAGATAAAATGCATTGAATAACAATAGTGGAGGAAAATAAAGTTGGAAAAGGTAGTAAAATTTATTGATTGTTATATTGAGACGGAAACCTGTAATTTGAAATGCCATTATTGTTATATTGCATTGCGTAATAAATTTAAGAACCATATCATTGAATTGCAACGTTCTCCGAAAGAAATTCAAAGTGCACTGTCAAAAGAACGTATGGGAGGGATTTGTCTTATTAATTTGTGTGCTGGTGGAGAGACTTTATTAGGGGAAACCATTTTGCCAGTAGTAAAAGCATTATTAGAAGAGGGACATTATGTCATGGTGGTCACAAATGGCACTATGACAAAGCGGTTTGACGAAATCATCACATGGGATAAAGCATTGTTAAGCCATCTTTTTATAAAATTTTCATTTCATTATTTAGAGATGACCCGTCTGAATATGCTGGATATCTTTATTGACAATGTCAAGAAAATTGCACATTCGGCTTGTTCCTATACGGTAGAGGTTACTCCCAATGATAAATTGATTCCACATATTGATGAGGTAAAAAAGGTGTGTGTGGATAATTTTGGAGCACCTTGCCATATAACGATAGCCAGAGATGACAGAACAGGTGGAATAGAGTTATTATCCGAACATTCTCTGACAGAATTTTATGATATCTGGAGTACATTTGATTCAAAATTGTTGGATTTTAAGTATTCGATATTTAAGAAAAAGAGAACAGAATTTTGTCATGCTGGAATGTGGAGTTATTGGGTAAACTTAAATACAGGTGAGTATAAACAATGTTATACCGGAAATACATTGGGAAATATCTACGAAAATTGTGATAAAGGTCTGGTGGAATGCCCAGTAGGAACAAAATGTGGATTAGCACATTGTTATAATGGTCATGCTTTTTTAACACTAGGAGATATACCGGGATTAGATACGGTAACTTATGCAGAAACAAGAAATCGTTTGGATGGAACAGAAAAAGAATGGCTGAAGCCGGAAATGAAAGCAGCAATGAGTTGTAAACTTTATGAAACCAATTATGATTGGACACTGTTTACATCATATAATAAGGAGCGGAAAGTGGCATACTTGGATTATTATCATGTTATAAAAAACAAGTACCATATGGAAGCTGATAAGCAAAATGTATTTATCATTGGAACTCCGAATCATGGAAATATGGGAGATCAGGCAATATGGTATGCGACACAGAAATTGCTGGAAAAATATTTTATGAATGCCAATGTGGTTGATGTGGATATGAGTGATTTTGAGACGGATATAGAGGGGATTGCACATCTGATTCAAAATCAGGATATTCTGATCCTGCAGGGGGGCGGTAATTTTGGTAATTATTATATGGATGATGAGATGATTCGCAGATCTGTGATTAGCAGATTTAAAAATAACCGGATTATTATGTTCCCACAGACTGTATATTTTTCCAGGGATAAAGAAGGAGAAGAAGAATTAAAGCGGAGTGTAAGTATCTATAATAAAAATAAAAATCTGATTTTAATTGCCAGGGATGCAGAATCTTTTGAGTGTTTGAAAGCAAATTTTACAAACGATATGTACATGCTTCCTGATGTTGTACTTTCTTTAAATGCAATTAATATGGAAAAGGAACGTAAGGGAGTCTTAATTTGTTTACGTAGTGATAAAGAAAGTGTTATGAATCATCAGAATGTTGATGAAATAGAAAGCTTTTTAAAGGATAGGATTTCGGAAATAAGATATACAGATACGCAGATGGATAATTATTGCAAAGAGAATAGAGAATTATTACTAAAGCAGAAGATTAAAGAATTTCAGTCAGCTGAATTAGTGATTACGGATAGATTGCATGGTATGATATTTGCTGCTATAACGGGAACTCCTTGTATTGCATTTGATAATTTTAATGCTAAGGTAAAAAATGTTTATGCATATTTAAAAGATACATGCATTGTGAAATTAGTGCATGATTTTAAAGAATTTACGGAAGCATATGGTGAATTGAAGGTAAATGCGAAGAATAATTATGATGAAAAATCTGTAATACAGCAATTTGTGGATGTGTTAGATCAGATAAAATTGAAGTGTGTAGAAGCTAATGAAACAGATATTTATCAGAAGAGCATGGAGGAAATCTTACGTTACTGGAGTTTAAAAAATTATCAGACAAGTATAAGATGTACTGAGTTAAAGGAGTGGAATGAGAAGCTGCAGAAACAGAACGAGGACAGGATACAGGAATTACAGACATACAAGGACTGGGTCGAAAATTTACAGAAACAAAATGAAGAGAGAATGAAAGATACAGAAGTATACAAGGACTGGGTGAATAATCTGCAGAAACAGAATGAAGAACGGATGAAAGAATTAGAAGTATACAAAGACTGGGTCAATAATCTGCAAAAGCAGATAGAGGATATGAAAAGGTAATAAATATATGAAATTATTGAATTGGAGTTGTCAAAAAATCCACTGTTCGGTCGATGATACGTTATGGATATTTAAGGATCTAACGGAGCATAAAGAGTATGTTTCCATATTTGAGAATCCAATTTTAAATAAAATAAAAGAATTACATTTGAAATTTGGGGCTGTATTTACCTGTTATTGTTTTTTTAATGCTTGGTATAATTTTACACTTGCCGATGCGACAGATCGATTTACAAAAGAATTTGAAAAAAATGCAGACTGGCTTAAATTTGGATTTCATGGATATGGTTTTGATGAATCAGAGACTGACAGGACGTATGAAGCTGCTGATAGCGCTGAATTAATGTTAAAAGACTATAGGCAGGTTACAAAAGAACTGTGCCGTATAACATCTGAAAAAAATTTAGCACAGTATCTAAGATTATCCTCTTTTAAAGGAAATAGAGAGGGAATCAGGCTGTTACACAAAGAGGGGATAAAAGGTTTTTTATGTGCCGAAACAATGGAGAGAGAAAGTTATTATCTTGATGCTGAGGCTAGAACGAAATTATATTCTGATGGAAAATATTATGATAAAAAACTTGGTGTGAAATTTTTGCCTACATGGTTAAGAATGGAAAAAGAAGAATCTATAGAGGAAAAACGGGACTATCTGATAAAGAAAAAGTATCCAATTACAGTATTTACGCACGAATGGGCAATTATGGATGATGAGCAGAAAATATGGTCAAATTTTGAGGAGGTATTTGAGGGCGTGAATCATATTGAAAGAAAAATAGGATTTTTCTAAAATATAAATAGGAGGTGACATTTTATGCTAATATCCTATCGGTTTAAAAACTTTTGTTCGTTTGCTGAAGAAGCAGAATTTGATATGATGGCACCTGGAAATAAAGTAAAACATAGATTCCCGGATAATTATGTTAAAACAGAAGAGGGATATGATATTTTAAAAACTGCGGTAGTGATTGGGGAAAATGCCGGAGGAAAGACAAACTTTATTAACAGCCTTTCTTTTTTGAAAAGTATGTTTGAAGATAACAAGGTAAAACATTCGTATCGCTCGCTGATCAATATTAATAATCTGCAGTCTGAATGTCCGGCTGAGTGTGAAACAAAGCAGGAATTTGATATAAGTGTTATTGGTGAAAGTGGAACGATATATCATTATAATCTGCAGATTGATGAATTTTGTATTGTGCAGGAAAGTTTTTCTTTTAAACAGTCGAAAACCGGAAAAGAAAAAAAGATAATATATGCAAAAAGAGAGCATCTAAAGCAGATTGGGGATAAGCCATCTTCTATGGCTGTTGAATTTGAGATAAAGATAGATAATTGTGATAAAGAGATACAGACTGTATTTGAACAGACAGCATATAATAAAGGAGCAATGGGATTATTTGTATCGAAATTAGCCATTGTTGGGGATTCACATGCAATAGAATTTGTTAACTGGATGAATGATAAACTCGTCGTTGAAAGTAAAAATTATAATTATTATCTTTACAAAAATATTCAAAATGAAGAAGACGATTTAAGAATTTTAAAAGAAGACCGTTTTTTAGAGATATTACGGATGGTTGATTACAGTATTTGTGGAATTGAGATAGATGATGAAAAACCATTTAGTATGACAAAGATTATCAGAAAAACAAAAGATGGAAATATTCTATCAAGGGAGCTTAGAAGAGATTCAGGAGGTGTTGGGGAGTTCTTTGCATGGGCTGTTCAGATTTTCAGGGTTGTGTATGAAAATAAGATGGTTTTTGCGGATGAAGTGGATCGGGTGCTCAATCCGATATTAGCAGAGCGGATGATTGCATTTATTAATGGAAAAGATCATAAGGGACAGTTTGTTTTTTCAAGCCATAATGTATTGCATTTAGATTTGAAAAATTATATGAAAGAACAGATTTATTTTGTTACAAAAAATCGTGATACATTGGATTCTGAATTGTATTCTTTAGCAGACTTTCCTGAGATAAAATATGATACAACAAAAATATACGAATTTTATATGAAAGGGATTTTGGGAGGCACTGCGTTTGAGTAGACCAAAGAGAAATTTACGAAAAAAATTTGTTATATTTTGTGAAGGAGACACAGAATATAATTATATTGATGCAATGCGTTTGAAGCAGGGGGTAGAATTAGCACTCAGACCCGTGAATATGCATGGTGGAGGATATTCAAGTTTTTTAGAAGAAATCAAAAAAGAGGCAAGTAATAATTGTCTGGCAAAGTTTATTATAATAGATTTTGACAGAGTTAAAACGAATATAGGAGAATTGCAGAAACTAAAAGAAATAATAGGATATTGTGCACTTCAAAATATCAGTAAAAGAATACCGCATTTTTTGATTATAGATAATCCGGATTTTGAGTATATTGCATGTTTGCATGTTGATAATTATAATGGGCAGAATGTAAAGAAATATATTGAACAGACATTGGAATTTGGAAATGTTGATAATTTCAAAGCAAAAAAAGATGTATATGATTATCTTAATACAAAGGGAAATTCATATAAGCAAATGCTTGCAAGACTGAGAGAGAAGATAATAGTTAATCATTATCAAATTAATAAACAGAATTTTGAAATTACAATATCTAAGATGGATGTTATGTGGGATAATGAAAATAGACGAGGATCTAATATCAATGAATTTTTCGAAGTGATCGATTGGTAATGCTATTGTTGATACAAGGGAGAAGTAAATGGAAAAGTACGAAGAAGCGGCAGTATCACGCTTTGATGACTGGGAGGTACTGAGTAAGGGAGAAAATAGACGTAAAGCTTGTTCGATTCATTTAGGTGGAATCTATATAGAGTGTTTGTTGAAAGGAATGTTATGTAGTCAATGTAGTGTCACAGCAGGCACGAATCAATCACAATGGATTATTAATGGATGTGAAAAGGCAGGTAGAGATGGAAAGAATCTGGGAAAACATAGAACAAATAATTCAAAGTAAATATCAGCTGAAAGGGGATGAATGGGTACAGGTAAGCGTGAGCAAAAGGGGAAAAATTCATGTGACAGTTGTATCTGATTCCAATATAAAAAGAACTGATATAAAAAAGCTGCTGGAAGAAGAGTTAGACAAGAGATCAGATAGTTACCAGATAGGTTTTATAAATATTTATTCCACAGAGCAGGCAGAAGAACTCCATATTGAAAAGATAAGAAAAAATGATGACTACTTATCCTGGTCAGATGCATTATATGCAGATAATATTGCCAAGGAGAACAAGACGGAGACTCAGGTGATCAGTTTTTATTCATATAAAGGTGGAGTTGGCAGGACAATTGCTTTGATTGAAACAGCATATAATCTTGCAGATGCAGGAAAAAGGGTATTACTGCTTGATTTAGATGTTGAGGCACCAAGTCTGCACAATATTTTTTATGACAAAGTAAATGATGAAATCAACGGAGTACAGTACGGAACTATAGAGTATCTGTACAGAAAAGTTATACAGGGAAGTGAAGATGTCAGAATAAATGATATTTTCTGCTCACTTCAGTTGAAGAATGTTTCTGGTGAAATTTTTGTAATGCCTGCATTGAAATCTATGAATAAGGATTATGTTTACCAGATTGAACGTTTACAGACACAGCAGATCCAGGAAAAAGATGTGTTTAGAGAAATATTTGCGTACGTGCAGAAAGAACTGAATGTTGATATTATTTTGATTGATACGAGAGCGGGATTTAATCAATGGGGATCGCTCTCTCTTTTGACATTATCAAATCAGGTCATATTTATTGCATATCCAAATAATGAAAATGTCGAAGGTTTAAATATGGCATTGCAGTTAATGCAGAACATAGGAAAGAAGAGATATGCCGTTGCAATGTCAAAGGTTGTTGCGTCTGAGGAAGGTGTAAAAAAGACGAGAAGTCTGTTTGAAGGACTGAATGTTGCACAGGAAGATTTGATTCCGGTCTATTATAAACAAGAGATTGCGTTAAGTAACCGATATCCGATTGATAGTGTGGATATTTTAGTATCCTATAAGGAACTTTCGGATTATATTTTGAATAATGAAAAAATAGAACGTAATAAAAAGTTGCTTATGAATGGAATGAAAGAGCAAATGCTAGGGCAGATGTTTATAGAAAAACAGCGTTTGGTAAGATTTCTTGCCGTAGAACAGTTTCTGAATCAAGAAGCAAATATGTTTTTAAAATATCGATATAGGGAAGAATTGTTTGGCATACGGAATACACAAATAAAAAGAAGGTATAAAAAAGGGGGAATGCGTATGTTCCAACAACTATATATTCAGTTGTAAGTGATGAAAAAGATCGGGAATGTACTGCGATATTAAAAGATAAAAATAGTAATATTGAAATAGTGGGTGTAAAACTGATTCGGCTGCTGATCGAAAATTTGAACAAAAAGGCAAAATGGCGGAATGGTGATCAGCCGGAGATAACTACTGTATCACAGTTGCTGGATATGCTTACGCACAAAGTGAACAATAGTTCTGTTTTGTTTTTTTCAAAAAAAGGAGAGCCTGTATCGAGAGCAGAGAAAGATAAGCAGGAATATGAAACGACAGATGAAATACGTTTGATGATCAATATTAAAGAAGAAATGCTTCAGGAAAATGCAGAACAGGTAATGGAAAATATCAGAGGTTTAATATCTTTTTTTAACAAAGATAGAGAAGAAATCCAGTTCAATTTTATAGTTCATGAACAGGTATGGGAAAAATATTCAGAATTTTTTTCGATATTTAAAGGCAATATGATAGAAACGAATGTGACAGTGAGAGATATCAAAAATTTCATTATTGAGAATATTGATGAAAAAGAGTTTTTACCATTTATGCAAAATATAAATGCATTACACTAGGTGACAGAAAGCAGATCTGAGGATAATATGGAAGATTTATGGGATGATATGGAGAACGATGATTTTGAAGAAATTATTGATGTCATCCTTGGAATCCGTGAAGATGTCAAAATGTATAGCAGGTCAGTTGTGAGATATTTGTATCAATTTTTACAGAAACATAAAGAAGTAAAATATAGTGATTTGCTGGAAGTTTTAAAACGGGCTGCGGAAAGAGAATTAAATGATCCAGATGAACAATATCCGGATCGTCTGATAAGTTTTTCGAAGCTAAAACAGGAACTGGAAAGGTTATAGGAGAAAAAGAGGGCTGCCAAAATAAGATTGCGATAGTCCTTTTTTGAGGGAAAAAAGATGGCAAAAATATCAATTATCATACCAGTATATAATGTTGAAAAGTACTTACAACAGTGTATTGACAGTTTACTGTCGCAAACACTATCAGATATTGAAATTATCTGTATAGATGATGCATCGCAAGATGCGTCCGGAAAGATTTTAAATGATTATGCTGCACGGGATGATCGTATGAAAGTGATCCATGCAGATGAGAACATGGGGACATTGCGTGCAAGAATCAAAGGTATTACAGATGCGGCTGGTCAGTATGTAATGTTTGTAGATAGTGATGACTATCTTGAAGTATCTGCCTGTGAAGAACTTTTAAAACTGCTTACAGAACATCCTGTAGATGTGTTGCATTTTGGTACGGTTTTACACGCAAATGAGAATGTATCGGATGATTTAAAAAACTGGGTTACCAATTTCCTCACGCCATATGAGGGAGAATTGGAAGGAAATCTGATTGAAAAATGTTTTGTGGATGAAAAGTTTGACTTTAATATTACAAATAAGATCTGGAGACGGGAAGTATGTGAAGAGGCATTTGCAAATGTTGAACAGATCAGACTGGTTGCATCTGAGGATCGGTATATTTTTTTCCTTCTCATGTACTATGCAAAAAATTATTATGGCATAATAGAAAAATATTATAATTATAATCTGGGCATAGGAGTAACTGGTGGAGATATTTTATCACTGGATCAGTTTGAAAAAAGATGTTCCGGTGCAGAGGCATCTGAGTTAGTAAAGAGATTTCTTGAAAAAACAGGATCAATTGAAAAGTTCCGGAAAGAATCAAAATGTTTTGCGGACAAGATATTGTGGGATTGTGTGGACTGCTGGCATAATAAGCTGGAAAAAAAGGACGAACAGCAGGGATTTGAGATTTTAAGAAAATATTTCAGACCTGATGAGATTACCAGTGCGGTGGCAAGAGTATATTTTGAACAGGGACAGGATATCTATAACAGGGCAAAAATAACGGGGCATAAAAAAATTGCAATTTATTATCGTTATTTAGGATATGACAATATGGATGAAAAGGTTCTGGAGTGTATGCAGTATTTGATACAGCGAGGAAATGATGTCATATTATATACGGATCAGGATCGGAAAGAATTGACAGAGGGGACAGATAAGTATGGAAAGGAGCTCGTGTATCTGCCGGATGCTGTCAGTGCTAACTGGGGAGATTATGAGGCACGGTGCAATGCCTTTTATAAGCAGATGCTGAAAGATAAAATAGAGGTTTTAGTGTATGCTTCGCCTACGTCGCATATATGCTGGCTGGATACATTGCTTTCATCTTTATCGGATATCGTGACTGTTGACATGCAGGATGAAGTATATCTGAATATGTTTGGTGAGATAAGGGAAGAGAATGAAAAGAAAATAGAGGAAAAGACAAGAATTGTAGATGAGAAGACCAAAGTTATAGAGGAAAAAACTATAGATGAAAAAGTAAGAATCATTGATGAGCTGCAGAGAGAGAACAATATGTTAAAGCTGCAGCAGGAAAGTCCGAGGATTATGTGGAAATATTTTTGGAGGAGTTTGAAAAACAAGCTTCTTAGAAGTTGACAATGTATTGATACAGTGTGAGAAATGTTTTAATATATGAGAATGTAGATGATAAAAGTAAGAATTAAAAATTTTATGAAGATATTATATTAGGTAATTGATAAATGGTTTTATCGATTCCTGTGGATAACTCTCCCTTAGGTAAGGAGATAAAAAGGGTCAGTATTCAGAATTATTTCTGAATTGACATAGATCATCAGATTTTGGGCGAATTTTAATAAGCCCAAATAAGTATTATGACAATTGAAAAGTTTTTCAGGCAATTAAAGTTTTTTTAGGAATGAATTTGTCCAAATCAAAATACTCCGAAGGAGCTGGAAAAACGAAGGGGGATATTTAGCATTCATAAATTTTCTCATTCATAGGTGGTTGAAATTGTTGGTGTGGTTATCTATATTTTACCATTTGTGGAGAGAAAATTTATATAAATCAAGCAAGAAAACCCAATAAAACCAAGGACTTGTGGCATTTGTCAAATGCCTAAAGTATTATACGATAAGGAGAAAAGTGATGGAATATTGTGCAATATTGATACCATGTTATAACGAGGAAAAAACAATCCGCAAAGTAGTAAGGGACTGGAAGAAAGAAATTCCTGAAGCAACGATTTATGTTTACGATAATAATTCAACAGATAACACAGCAAAAATTGCAAAAGAAGAAGGAGCGGTCGTAAGACGGGAATATAAGCAGGGAAAAGGAAATGTAATACGTAGGATGTTTCGGGAGATTGATGCACAATGTTACATCATGATAGATGGGGATGATACATACCCTGTTGAATATGGCAGACAGATGATGCAGGAAGTTTTGGAAAAGAAGACTGATATGGTTGTAGGAGACCGGTTATCTTCAACTTATTTTGAGGAAAATAAAAGACCTTTTCATAATTTTGGAAATAGTTTGGTAAGGTTTTCAATTAATCATTTGTTTAAAAGTGACATCAGAGATATCATGACAGGATACAGGGCTTTCAGTTTTCAGTTTGTAAAGACGTTTCCGGTATTGTCAAAAGGTTTTGAAATTGAAACAGAAATGAGTATTCATGCAGTTGATAAAAATATGCAGATTAGTAATATTATTATTGAATACAGGGACAGACCGGAGGGAAGTGAATCCAAACTCAATACGTACAGTGATGGGTTTAAAGTGTTAAAGACGATTGGACGTTTATATAAAAATTATAAACCTATGAATTTCTTTGGAATTTTATCATTGCTTTTAATTATTATAGCAGCAATTTTATTTGTACCAATTTTTGTTACATATGTTCAGACAGGACTTGTACCAAGATTTCCTACGCTAATAGCATCCGGTTTTATTGTCTTGGCTGCATTACAGAGTTTTTTCTCTGGAATGATATTGGATACTTTTGCACAGAAAAACAGACAGGAATTTGAATCGGAACTTAATACAATGGAAATGAATTATAAAGACTTATTGAAAAAAGAGTAGACTTATATAGTCATGGAATAGATATGCAAGCAGTTTCTTTACGGTTAAATAAAACGGATTTAGTTTTATCAGTGCGGAAGGAATCTGTTTTTGACTGAGGAGGGTATAGATTGAGTATAAAAGATAAAACAGTAGAACGTGGAGTGTTAATCAGTAAAATTGCTGTAATAGTGTTTGCAATGGTATGTGGGAGATACTTTATAGAATATATGCGATTGCCTAAGGCAGGGATTGTTTGGGCATGTGCTTTCATTATTATGTATTATTTGTTTTCAGGGTGGAGATTAGAAAAACAACAGATTCCATATATGATTTTTTCGGGTATATTAAGTATTGCTGTCATTTTAGGATATCATATGGAATTACATGGTTCAATGTATACGGGTTTAATGACTGAGAATTATATGACAAGTTTGACAGTAAATGATGTAATAGCTTTTTTATTATTAACAATAACAATAACAGCGTTATTGGAAAAAATTATTACACGATTTACACGAAAAGTAGAAAGTATTGAAATAAAATGTACATATGGTATTAGTAATAAAAAGGCATGGTTAGGAGCAGCACTGATAATTTTTATATTATGGATACCTTATTTAGTGATATACTATCCAGGATTTATATTTGGAGATTCACTGGGATCAATTGCACAGGCACTTGGTGTAGCCAAATTATATAATCATCATCCGATTTTTTATACTTTATTTTTGAAAATGTGCTTATCACTAGGAATTTTTATAAAGGATATTACATTTGGTTGTGCGGTGTATACGATTGTACAGATGATTTATATAGCATTGTGCCTTGGATATCAGATATGTTGGATTAGAAATAAAGGTATTGGTATAAAAATATGTATAATTTTAACTGTATTTTTTGGTTGTATTCCTTTTTTTGCACAGAATAGTATTGCTATGTGGAAAGATCCAATATTTTCATCAACGTTGGCCGTATGGTCTCTTGTACTAGCAGATTTTGCATTATCTAAAGGGAAAATTATATCAGATAATAGATTTTTCTTGGTAAAGAGTAATTTATTGTTAGTGGTATTATGTTTTTCAAGAAATAATGGATTTTATATCGGATTGTTTTGCGAATTAGTGATAATTTTGATATGGATATTGAATCGGAGAAAAAAAATAATAACAGGTTTGAAAAAACTTATGGTAAGTACGGGTTGTATTTTATTGATTATAAGCATTGTTATAGGACCGGTATACACAAAATTAGATTTAAATGGAGAGCCGGTAGAGAGCCTGGGTATATTTTTAAATCAAATGGCGAGTGTTGTTGCATATGATGGAGATATGACAGAGGAAGATAGAGAATACATGAATGGTTTATTACCATTGGAAAATTATAAAGATACATATCGACCTTGTGTAGTAGATCTTTTAAAATGGGATCAGAATTTTAGTCAGAAGTATTTAAATGAGCATTTAAACGGATTTATGAAAACATATATTTCAATGTTTATAAGAAATCCATATACATATATAGAAGCATGGGCGCTTAACACATATGGATATTGGGCATTAAACCGTTGGGAATTAAATACAGATGCTAATAATATATATAAAGGAAATTTGGGAGATATTGAAAATGGAGAAAATTATGGTATAGTTCCTCACAGTTTATTAGAAATTCAAAAAGTGGATTTAAAAAGCATTTTTGAAATAGGAGACGCACCTGTGGCACTTGCTATACTAACATGGTTTGTATTTTTAATAGTATTATTAATTATAAAAAAGCAAAAATGGGGACTGGGATTGGCAATTGCACCGACATTGGGGCTTGCCATAACACTTTTTGTTGCAACACCATATGCTTATTGGCAGAGATATGGATTGGCACAGTACTACTTAGTTCCATTTTATATATTTATAGTTGTATATTTACTAAAAGAGAAAAAGGAATGAAGGTACATAGGAAAGTAAGATTATATGAAAAAAAATTAATATTATTGATTTTTAGTTTGTTTGTATTATTGATTTGCTCTGAAAGTTATTTTTATATAATGAGTAAAAAGTATCCCGAAATAAAAATAAGTCAAGAACAGTTCTATGGAAAACAAAATGAAAATTTAAAAGACTTTAAGGTGGAAGATGGAAAAATAATTTCATTGTCTGGTGACCCATGGGTTACATGGTAAGCGCCCAATAATCGGGCGGATTGTTTAATTCTTCTATATTCTCCATAATTATTGATAGTAAAGCGAGCGTTTTACTCTAATAATTATGGGAGGTATCTATCAATGAGTCGTAACTCAAAAACTTCAGCTGCCCAGCAGCTTAAATTTGTAATGGAATGCCGCAAAAGCGGCAAAACCGATGCACAGTGGTGCATCGAAAACGGAATTCGTCCAGCTACGTTTTACAACTGGGTATCCAGACTCCGCACCCTCCCGTCATATTCCAGAATCTAATTGGAATGAATTAGAACTTCCAGTGCAACATCAGGATGTCGTATTACTGGATGTGGGACGGGAGTGAAATTTTTTCTGTAAATTTAGATCTTCTATGATAATTGATGCGGCTTGACAGCGGTTTCTGCTATTAAGCCGTTGTTTATTTGTAAGTACGTAATCATCCGTATCTGTCCGCAACTATATTTTTCTGATACACTCTTTTCATAACAAAGAAAGGAAACTGTATCATTATGAAAACAGATGAAAAAATCACGCTGTGGTCTGAACGAATCCATGAATTTCAATTCAGTGGGCAGACTTGCAAAACATGGTGTCAGGAACATCACGTTCCAGTCTCTACAATGAATTATTGGATGCGCAAGCTGAAAAAATTGGACGAACAATCAGATACAGATATGATTTTTGCAAAAATGCCAACGGAAAAAGAGATTTCAAAGAATGAGACTTTGAATATCAGCCCGTCTCCAGTCCGCATTTTTATCACAAACGCTATTCGGATTGAAGTGATGCCTGAATGCCCGCCGGAATTTTTTCGTGTTCTGATCCAGGGGCTGAAAGATCATGCTTGATCTGGCAGGTGGCACAACCGTTTACCTTGCCTGTGGAGCTACCGATTTGAGAAAAAGCTATCACGGACTGGCTGTAATTATCAAGCTGAAATTCAAACTTGATCCCTATTCGCGCTGCATGTTTGCGTTCTGCAACCGCAGGCGGACTTCTATTAAGATTCTGCAATGGGACGGATCCGGTTTCTGGATTCTGATGAAGAGGCTTGACAAAGATTCCTTTCACTGGCCGGATACTCCGGATGAATTACAGAAAGTGACCCTGAAAGAGATGCATTGGCTGTGTGATGGTCTTTCACTTACTCCGAAGGGAGCTTTTGAAGAAAGACATCCAAAGATTGTTGTATAAAGAACGGATTTGTCAATTCGCAAAAAGCACGAAATACTCGTGGATATCGGTATATATTCCTACACAGTAAAACGTTGATTTTTCTCGAACAGCTGGACTTTCTATGCTATACTGGAATTATCATATAAGAGTTTGGAGATTGCCGGATGGATCCGTTTTTTACAGAGGAACAGCTGAATAACATGAGCCGTGAAAACATGATGGAAGTTATGCGAATCATGCAGAATCAGGTTCAAAAAAAAGAGACCGAGGTACAGCTTCTGAAAGACAAGCAGAAAGAACTGGAATTTATGAATGCAATGCTTTCAGACCGTCTTGCGCTTGCACAAAGAAGACGTTTCGGTTCTTCCAGTGAAAAATACGCAGATGGATATGAACAGATGGATCTGTTTAATGAGGCTGAAGTCAATGCAGATATGGATACTGCTGAGATTGAAGAGGAAATCGTGATTCCATCGCACAAACGGAAAAAACGCACCGGCAAAAAAGAAGAAGATCTCTCTAATTTCGAAGTAACAGAAACAATCGAATATAAACTGACCGGCGAAGACCGCTATTGTCCGGACTGTGGAACAAAGTATAAAGTCGTCACAAAAGAAGTCGTAAAACGACTGAAATTCATCCCCTCCACCTTTGAAGTGGTGGAAGAAGTAACCTATGTATACAGTTGTCCAAAATGTGGTGCTATGATCCGGCCGGAAAAAGAGTTTCCGCTGATCAAGGGAAGCATTGCTACACCTTCGCTGGTTGCCGGAATCATGAATGCAAAGTATGTCAATGGCATGCCGCTGGCAAGACAGGAACGGGAATTCGCAAGGTATGACTTAAATCTTTCAACAAAAACAATGGCAAACTGGATCATCAGCTGTGCAGACCGGTATCTGGGACTGCTTTATGGGCAGATGAAGGAAGAATTCCTAAAGAGCAGATACATCCATTGCGATGAAACCAGGATCCAGGTGATTGATGAACCAGATCAGAAAGGATCATCTCAAAACTGGATGTGGGTATATCTGACAGATCATTACAGTGAAGCCCCACAGATGGTTCTCTTTGATTATGAGAGAACACGTGCCGGATATCACCCGGTATACTTCCTTGGAGATACATTTCATGGATATCTGACGTGTGATGGATACTAGGCGTATCATGGACTGAACGATTCCATCACCGTAACCGGATGCTTTACCCATGCGAGACGCCGTTTTGATGCTGCACTCACGGCATTAAAAAAGGATTTCACAAAGGAGCAGCTGAAAGAAACAGTTGCATATCAGGCAATGACGAGGATCGGAATCCTGTATAAAGTAGAGGAACTGATCAAAGATAAGACACCGGAAAAACGGTATCAGGAACGCCAGAAGCAGTCGCGTCCAGTAGTGGAAGCCCTGTTTGAATGGCTGCATTCAATGGAAGATTCTGTAGACAGATCTTCCCTTATTGGTGATGCCATTTTATATACGCTGAATCAGGAAAACTATCTTCGCAGGTACTTGGATGATGGGCATCTGAGCATTGATAATAATAGTGCGGAGCGTGCAATCAAAAATTTTGCAGTAGGCCCGCCGGAATTGGCTGTTTGCCAAGAGTATCCGTGGTGCAGATGCCAGTGCTGTTGTTTATAGTATCGCAGAAACAGCCCTGCTGAATGGTCTGAAGCCGTATGTATATCTTTCCTATGTATTAGACGAACTTCGTAAAATGGGACCTTTTCCAAAGCCGGATGCATATTCCGCAAAAACAGAGCACTCGCTCCGCATGAGCGGAGCGCTGTTCCGC
>OGPZ01000284.1_pt1 | contig 47698 bp, 32 predicted proteins | sample 1553111 | NCBI WGS metagenome assembly OGPZ01 (sample SAMEA2579968, study PRJEB22360) | human gut metagenome
ACCTTCAGTGGGAGGGGCAGCGAGTGCTGCAGCCTGCTAGCCACATTCCTTTGCTGGCAGATGTTCTGCTGCTAGATGTCAAGCTTTTCTGATGTTACAGATGGAAATTCATGCAAATTATTGGGCTGGTTATTTGAAGAACGATGGACGGCTATATTAATCTGTGAATTATTCTGAATAGTTACCTGAAAAATAAAAGGGGATGTGAAAAAACTCGATTGATTTTTTTCACATCCCCTTTTATTTATGGACATAAGTAACTATTCAGATCCACACATATATGAGCAAAATCAGCTGCGCAGCAACGGCTGTATTATTCCAGCGAATCCGGAATACCATCATGATCCAAATCTGCCATGTCTGCTCCGTGCGCACCGATATCCACAGTGTTTAAGGTGCGTCTTTTAAGTCTTGCGGCCTCAGACTGCTTGAGCAGATAGCTCTTTATCTCGCGTGAGTGCTTTACGTGAACGAGCTTAAGCTCAGGGTTTGTGACGTCGCCTGTGTAGCAGACTATGGTGCCGAGCTTAAAAATGCGCTCCATCAGTGATGTGGTGAGCTTTACATCAGCTACCTTATACATGTAGCAGTCATCCTCTGTGGTGCTTAAGAGTCCGGACTCTACAGTGATAAAGGACGGTGTGACGGTATATTTTGTGAAAGTCCACGGCAGACCGAGAAACAGCAGTCTCTTTCTCTCCTTAAAGATTACAGCATCGTCATCATCGATTGCGCCGGCTGTGGTGTTTTTGATTTGTGATTCATTTACAGACATATTATTCTCCTTTTTGATGTTGAAATTGTCGTAATTGTATGAAAACTTCAATACAATTGCTAAACGTTCAGAACAGTTATATTCTGTCATATATTCTACAACAAAAAAGTGTAAAAGCCAACTTGAATATTGCGCCAAGTTATTATATGATAGAAAAAATGTAATAAAAATTGTTACGCGAAAAAGAATGGAGGCAAATTATGCGTCACTTAATGAGTCCGTTGGATTTTTCTGTAGAAGAGTTGGACAAGCTTCTGGATCTTGCAAATGATATAGAGGCTCATCCTGAGAAATATGCACACAAGTGCGATGGAAAGAAGCTTGCAACCTGTTTTTATGAGCCAAGCACGAGAACCAGGCTTAGCTTTGAGGCTGCCATGCTTAATTTGGGAGGCTCGGTGTTAGGTTTCCACAGTGCTGATTCGTCATCTGCGTCAAAGGGCGAGAGCGTTTCAGATACTATCAGGGTTATTTCCTGCTATGCGGATATCTGTGCCATGCGTCATCCTAAGGAGGGTGCACCGCTTGTGGCTTCAGAGAAATCACGTATCCCTGTAATAAATGCAGGCGATGGAGGTCATCAGCATCCTACCCAGACACTTGCTGATCTCCTTACAATCCGTTCCATCAAGGGCAGATTGAATAATATCACAATCGGCTTTTGCGGAGATTTAAAGTTTGGACGTACAGTGCATTCACTGATCAATGCACTTATCAGATATGACAATGTGAGGATTGTGCTTATCTCGCCTGAGGAGCTTAAGGTGCCTGACTATGTGCGCGATGATGTGCTTCGTGCCAACAATATCGAGTTCAAGGAGGTAGAAAAGCTCGAGGATGCCATGGGAGAGCTTGATGTGCTCTACATGACACGTGTCCAGAAGGAGCGTTTCTTCAATGAGGAGGACTATGTGCGTCTGAAGGATTTCTACATTCTGACAAAGGAGAAGATGGAGCTTGCAAAGGATGATATGATTGTACTTCATCCGCTCCCACGTGTGAATGAGATTTCTGTTGATGTGGATGATGACCCGAGAGCATGCTATTTCAGGCAGGCACAGTATGCGGTTTACGTGCGTATGGCGCTTATTCTGACATTGCTTGGACTGGCTGAGGACTAAAGGAGGATAATATGCTGAATATTAGTGGAATACATGAGGGCTTTGTGCTCGATCATATCAAGGCAGGTATGAGTCTTCAGATTTACAGGGATTTAAAGCTTGACAAGCTCGACTGCACAGTTGCAATCATAAAGAATGCAAAGAGCAGCAAGATGGGCAAGAAGGATATCATCAAGGTAGAGTGTCCGATAGAGTCGTTAGACCTCGATATCCTTGGATTTATCGACCACAATATCACTGTAAATGTGATAAAAGGTGACAAGATTGTGGACAAGATGGAGCTTAAGCTGCCTCATCAGGTTAAAAATGTCATCAAGTGCAAAAATCCAAGATGCATCACTTCAATTGAGCAGGAGCTTGACCAGATTTTCGTGCTTTCCGATGAGAAAAACGAAATCTACCGCTGCAAGTACTGCGAGGAGAAATACGAAGGAGTTAAATAGTATCAGTTATGTATGCCAACGTGATTGTGGATATATCCCACGAAAAACTGGATAAGACATTTCAGTACAGCATCCCGGATGAGCTTTTATGCGACATCCGTCCGGGTGTGTGCGTGGATATTCCATTTGGCAGCCGCACTATCACAGGCTATGTGATTGAGGTCACGGATAAGCCTGAGTATGACCCGGCAAGGACAAAGCCTCTTATCGGGATAAAGGCAGACTCTGTGGCTGTGGAGGCAAAGCTCATCGCACTTGCGGCATGGATACGGCGCAATTACGGCTCTACCATGAATCAGGCGCTTAAGACTGTTATACCTGTAAAGAAGCAGGCTAAGGAGCAGGTGAGCCGTAGTATTGCACTGAAAATAGACAAGGTAAAGGCAAGGGCGCAGCTTGCGCTTTGCGAGGCAAAAAAACAAAAGGCAAAGGCCAGGCTGTTTCGTGCCCTGATTGATGCTGATGATGGGGCGCGCCTTGAGTATTCCTTTGTGACAGGCAAGCTGTCGGTGTCGGCTGCCACTATAAGAGCGCTTGAGCAGAGCGGCTTTATCGAGGTAATCACACAGAGCGGCTACAGAAATCCTGTGGAGCATATGAGTGTGGACACCTATGATAAGGTACTGAATGCTGCGCAGCAGAGTGTGGTTGATGCGATAGAAGGCGACATTGCCGCTGGCCTTAGAAATACTTATCTGATTAAGGGTGTCACCGGAAGCGGCAAGACAGAGGTGTACATGGAGCTTATCGCACACTGTATACAGTCCGGGCGTCAGGCGATTGTGCTGATTCCCGAGATTGCCCTCACTTACCAGACCGTGATGCGTTTTTTTGCCAGATTTGGGAACAGGGTTTCGATAATCAATTCAAGACTTTCAAATGGTGAGCGTTATGACCAGTTTGAGAGAGCTAAGAATGGTGATATTGACATCATGATTGGCCCGCGGTCGGCGTTGTTCACACCTTTTTCAAATTTAGGACTTATCATAATAGATGAAGAGCACGAGAATTCATACAAGAGCGAGTCGGTGCCACGCTATCATGCCAGGGAGGTGGCGATAGAGTACGCGCGCATGTCCGATGCCATTGTGGTACTTGGCTCTGCAACACCGTCGGTGGATAGCTATTACAAGGCAAAGACAGGCGTTTACAGGCTTTTGGAGCTGGATAAGCGTGTGGACGACAGACCTCTTCCAAAGTGTGAGGTTGTCGATTTGAGGCAGGAGCTTCGTGAGGGAAACCGCTCGATTCTTTCCACCAGGCTTCAGGAGCTTATGGAGGAGCGGCTTCTAAATGGCCAGCAGACCATGCTTTTTTTAAATAGAAGGGGCAAATCGGCATTTATGTCGTGCAGAGCGTGCGGTTTTGTGGTAAAATGTCCTCATTGCGATGTATCACTCAGTGAGCATAGCGGCGGAGTGATGGTCTGTCACTACTGCGGCTACAGACAGCCGGTGCCTAAGGTGTGTCCGAGCTGTGGCTCGAAGTACATTAGCGGCTTTAAGGCCGGCACACAGAAGATAGAAGCGATGGTGGCAAAGCGTTTTCCACAGGCGCGTATACTGCGCATGGATTATGACACCACGAGGGCGAAGGATGCGTATGAGAAGATTCTGCAGGCATTTTCCAATCATGAGGCCGATATACTTATCGGTACGCAGATGATTGTAAAGGGGCATGATTTTTCAAATGTCACGCTGGTTGGTGTGCTGGCGGCGGATATGTCACTGCATGTGAATGATTTTCATGCGGCGGAGCGCACCTTTGCTCTGCTGACCCAGGCGGCAGGGCGCGCCGGCAGAGGAAAGCTGCCCGGCAATGTGGTTATCCAGACCTACGACCCTGACCACTATGCCATCCGGACTGCCAAAGAGCAGGATTATGAGGCTTTTTACGATAAGGAGATAGAGTACAGGAGGCTTATGAACTATCCACCTGTATGGAATATGCTTTTAGTCCATGTCACATCACCTGATGAGAGTGAGTGCAGCAGCATGGCACAGCAAGTGTACGATATAGCGTTGCAGATGATATCGCATACAGATGAAAATCAAAGCCCTGATGACAGGCATCTGATTCAGCTCATCGGTCCTGCGGATGCGAACATCGCCAAGGTAAATGACATATACCGCAAGGTGATTTACATGAAGACATCTGACTATGCGGCGCTCATTTCCATAAAGGATGTCATAGAGCAGGCTGTGAAAGCTGATACGGCAATGAAACATGCTAATATCTCATTTGATTTCAATCCGATGAGTGGATTTTGATAGATATAGAAGGAGGCAATTATGGCACTTAGAACTATTAGAGTGGAGGGAGACCCTGTACTTGGCAAGGTCTGCAGAGAGGTTACGGAGGTGACTCCAAAGATAGTAACACTTATTGATGATATGCTTGAGACTATGTATGAGGCTAATGGTGTAGGACTTGCCGCACCACAGGTTGGCATATTAAAGAGGATCGTTGTTATCGATGTGGGCGAGGGTCCAATCGTGATGATTAATCCTGAAATTATCGAGTCTGACGGAGAGCAGACCGGCGATGAGGGCTGTCTTTCAGTACCGGGAAAAGCCGGACAGGTGACCCGCCCGAATTATGTAAAGGCTCGCTTCATGGGCGAGGATATGAATGAGTATGAGATAGAGGGAGAAGAGCTTTTGGCCAGATGTATCTGCCACGAGCTTGACCATCTCGACGGACATCTCTATGTGGAGAAGGTTGAGGGCGCACTTCACGATGTGACATATGAGGATACACAGGAGTAATCATTAGGATGACATTTGTTATCTGAGCTTGGAAAATATCTGGGAGGCAGTAAGATGAGAGTAATTTTCATGGGAACACCGGACTTTTCGGTGGGAACACTTGAGGCAATTATAGAGGCAGGGCACGAGGTGGCACTGGTTGTCACACAGCCCGACAAGCCAAAGGGCCGCGGCAAGACAATGCAGTATACACCGGTCAAGGAGTGTGCGCTTTCGCACGGTATTGAGGTATTCCAGCCGGTTAAAATAAGAGAGACTGCTAATATAGAGTATCTCAGAAAGTTTAATGCAGATATAATAATCGTGGTTGCTTTTGGACAGATTCTGTCAAAGAGTATTCTTGATATGCCTCGATACGGCTGTATCAATGTGCATGCTTCACTTTTGCCAAAGTACAGAGGTGCGGCTCCTATCCAGTGGGCTGTGATTAACGGTGACGAGTTTACAGGTGTCACTACCATGAGGATGGATGAGGGTGTCGATACCGGCGATATGATTGCAAAGAGTACAGTCAGACTTGCACCTGATGAGACCGGCGGCAGCCTGTTTGATAAGCTCTCAGCAGAGGGAGCAAGGCTGTGTGTGGAGACCATGAAGATGATAGAGGATGGCACTGCAGAGTATACTCCTCAAAACAGCGAGGAGGCTACACATACATCAATGATCAGTAAGGAGCTTGGCTTTATCGACTGGACAAAGCCGGCTGTTGAGATTGAGAGGCTTATAAGGGGGCTTAATCCATGGCCGAGCGCATACACCCACCTGAATGGTAAGACATTTAAGGTGTGGAGTGCAAAGGTGATTGACGGCAGCGATGATTATGAGCCGGGCTGTATTTATCATATCGGAAAAAATGATATGTATGTACAGACAGGAAAAGGAGCATTATCTTTAGTAGAGGTACAGCTCCAGGGCAAGAAGCGCATGGATACAGGTTCATTTTTGAGAGGCTGTCATGTGGAAGAGGGCTCATTTTTCACGTTATAGTTATTCATTATAAGTAACTAAAAACATAATTAAATGTGAGTCAATGTTCTCAAAGATACTCAAAATCCAGAGTATTCGTTTGTGCTAACGTCAAAGCAGTCGGAAACGTTGAGAAGTAGCCAGTGCAAGTTGAAACAGTCTTGCTAATTATAGGATAGAACCTTGATGGTAGCGTTTAGACAATGGTAGAAGCCTACGAAAACCAAGTAGCGAAACATAAAATATTAAGAAAGGAAAAGCTATTTAGATGAAAACCTATATCTAATCAATTTAAAGAATTTATAGGTATGTACCGATGGCTTAGTCGGGAATTTACGACTGTGGAGTGTACAAGAACTTGTGAGTAGCGTATTGTTTATAATCGCCAAAGCATACACATTGAAGCAGTAACTACAAATCGTGAGATTGTAGCGAATCATCTAGCATATACACATTTGTATATGTTTTTAGTAGCAGAGATGATACATGGGATATTATTACTGGGATCCGACATATATACTCGTTGTGATAGGTGCAGTGATATGTATGATTGCATCGGCAAGAGTTAAAGGTACATTTAATAAATACTCACAGCTAAGAAGCATGTCAGGCATGAATGGTGCGCAGGTGGCTCAGAGAGTGCTTCAGGCGGCAGGCATATATGATGTGCAGGTGCGTCATGTGTCAGGTAGTCTGACGGACCACTACGATCCGCGCACCAAAACAGTGAATTTATCTGATCCTGTGTACAATGCCACATCGGTCGCAGCACTTGGCGTAGCAGCCCATGAGTGTGGACACGCTATACAGCATGCAAAAAGCTATGCACCTCTTTCAATCAGGAGTGCACTTGTGCCTATAGCTAATTTTGGCTCAATGCTTGCATGGCCGGTCATACTTATCGGCTTATTATTTAACACACGCTCGTCAGGGCTTATTATTGATATAGGCATATTGCTGTTTTCGGCAGCAGTGCTTTTCCAGCTCGTGACATTGCCGGTAGAGTTTGATGCTTCAAGACGTGCGCTTGTCATGCTTCGTACACAGGGCATACTTGCAGATGACGAGCTTAGGTACACAAGAAGGGTGCTCAAGTCAGCGGCACTTACCTATGTAGCCAGTGCGGCGGCTGCTATTTTACAGCTCCTTCGTATAATACTTATCACAAACGGACGCAGACGGGACGACTGATATTGTTTTAGCTGCTGTTTGCCTGTGATTTTACAGGGTGGCAGTTCAAATTGGATATATTAGTTAGAAAATTAAATGTATATGTAACTATTCGGAAACATCATCATGATAAATAATCATAGTAAAAATAATCATAATAATAAAAATAGCCAAATAAACAAAAATAATATACCGGGCAGACCGGCAAAATCAAACGTGACAGCGCATAATGAGCACTCTGTAGATACGCGTGAGCTTGCCCTTGAGATGCTTATTGAGATTAATGAGCGTGGAGCATTTTCACATATCGTGCTTCGTAGTGTGCTTGACAAGTATCAGTATCTGTCAAAGCAGGACAGAGCCTTTATGACGAGGCTTGTTGACGGCACTATCGAGTATATGCTGCAGCTTGACTACATCATAGACTCTTTTTCAAAGACAAAGGTAAGGAAGATGAAGCCCTTCATCAGAAACCTTCTTCGCATGAGCGTTTACCAGATAAAGTACATGGACGCGGTGCCGGATTCGGCCGTATGCAATGAGGCGGTGAAGCTTGCAAAGAGGCATAAGTTTGCACAGCTTTCGGGCTTTGTAAACGGTGTACTCAGAAATATTGCAAGAAATATAGATTCAGTACAGTTTGATACCTTAAGCATCCGATACTCTATGCCACAGTGGATAGTGGACAGATTTGTTGCGGCATACGGAGAGAAGAAGGCAGAGGAGATTTTCAAGGCCTTTCACAATAAGAGCACAATTAGCATCAGGACAAACCTGACCAGGTGTACTCCGGATGAGCTTCGCGCGACGCTTGAGGCAGAGGGTGTGACGGTCACAGCGGTTGATGAACTTAATTATGCATTTGTTATATCTGGATTTGATTATTTGAATGGCTTGCAGAGCTTCAGAGACGGACTTTTCTATGTGCAGGATATAAGCTCAATGCTTGTCGCACAGACGGCTGCTCCAAAGAAGGGCGACTATGTGATAGATGTATGCGCAGCACCGGGCGGCAAGAGCACCCATATAGCTGAGCTTTTGCGGGGAAGCGGCCATGTGTTCGCGCGTGACCTGACCGATAACAAGGTCGATATGATTGAGGAAAATATAGACAGGCATGGTCTTAACAATATGTCGGCAGAGGTGTGGGATGCCACAGTATTTGATGCTGATTCGGCGGGAAAGGCAGATATACTGATCTGTGATCTGCCGTGCTCAGGGCTTGGAGTGCTCGGCAGAAAGAAGGACATCCGCTACAAGATGACACCTGAGTCTGTAGATGAGCTTGTCGTTCTTCAAAGACAGATACTTGATACCGTGCATACATACGTGAAGCCAAACGGAGTGCTCGTGTACAGTACATGTACGATAGATGAGGCTGAGAATGAGGACAATGTGAGGTGGTTTATTGAAAAGCATCCGGAGTTTGAGCTGGATAAGAGCTTTGCTGAAGGCACCGGAATGAAACAGATACTGCCCGGTGAGCATGGAAGTGACGGATTCTTTATTGCAAGATTCATAAAAAGCAAATTATGATATTAAAATAAATCATGAATTAATAAATATAAATTGGTTCGAATTAGAAGAATTTGTTTATGCAGATTTAAATGATGAATTTTAATTACGAAACCAGATTTCAGGATATAATCAGTGAAGTAATAAACAATAAGCAAAACAAATAAGAAAAAACATTTATAAAACAATAGTTAAATGCAGACTTAATAAAAATGATATGGAACAGATAAAAGAACAACTAACTGACATCAAATCAATGAATATGGACGAGCTCACAGAGTTTATCATATCGCTCGGAGAGAAGAAATTCCGTGCGAAGCAGATATATGAGTGGATTCATGTGAAGCATGTGGACAGCTTTGATGAGATGACCAATATTTCAAAAAAGTTCATACAGGTATTAAAGGACAATGCAATACTCATCTCGCTAAAAAAAGAGGAGGTGCAGGTGTCAAAGCTCGACGGCACGAGAAAATATCTCTTTGCACTCGATGATGGCAACGTCATAGAAAGTGTACTTATGAAGTACAAGCATGGAAACTCTGTATGCATATCTTCGCAGGTTGGCTGCAGGATGGGGTGCAGATTCTGTGCATCTACTCTTGATGGTCTCGTTAGGGGGCTTAGGCCGTCTGAGATGATTGACCAGATTTATCAGATAGGCAAGGACATAGGAGAGCGCATCTCAAATGTAGTTGTCATGGGGACAGGTGAGCCGCTTGACAATTACGACAATCTGCTGCGCTTTATAGAGCTTCTTACTGATGAAAACGGTATCAATATCAGCCAGCGCAATCTGACAGTTTCCACATGTGGTCTCGTACCGCGCATGAGACAGCTTGCAGATGAAAAGCTTTCTATCACGCTGGCGCTTTCACTGCATGCCTCCAACCAGGAAAAGAGAAAAGCTCTCATGCCGGTTGCAAACAGCTATGATATACATGATGTGGTCGATGCATGCAAATATTATTTTGCACAGACCGGCCGCAGAGTCACCTTTGAGTATAGCCTGGTAGGCGGAGTGAACGATACAGCCGAGGATGCAACAGAGCTTTCGGCACTCGTGCATGGCATGAACTGCCATATAAATCTGATTCCGGTAAACCCGATAAAGGAGCGCGACTACGTGCAGTCCAACAAGGGTGTTATAGAGGCTTTTAAAAATAGGCTTGAAAAAAACGGAATTAATGTTACTATTAGAAGGGAAATGGGCAGAGATATAGACGGTGCCTGTGGACAGCTTCGCAAGAAGCATATAGATAAAGAGAGAGGAATAAACTAGATGAAGACGTTTTCCATTACGGATGCAGGTGCTATTCGTGAGATGAATCAGGATTTTTATTTCTCGTCTGACACTGCAGTAGGAAATCTTCCGAATCTTTTCATCGTAGCAGATGGAATGGGAGGACACAAAGCCGGTGACTATGCTTCCAGATACACTATAGAGCGTGTGGTTGCATCGGTATCGAGAAATGCCGGGGATGAACCGGTATCCATCATCAAAGAGGCTATCAACAAGGCAAATGAGCTTTTGGTGGCTGAGTCTCGTGAGGATGAAGCTAAGCGTGGAATGGGTACCACCTTAGTCGTAGGAACTATTATAGGAAACAAGCTTTTTGTGGCCAATATAGGTGACAGCAGGCTTTATATTGTAGGTGGCACAGAGCAGATCAGACAAATTACCAGGGATCATTCACTGGTTGATGAGATGGTCAGGATGGGTGAGATAAATGCCGACGAGGCGAGAGTTCATCCGGACAAGAATATCATCACGAGAGCTGTCGGGGCAGCAGATCATGTGGAGGCAGATTTTTTTGAGGTCGAGCTATGTGAGGACGACAGGATTCTTCTGTGTACAGACGGACTTACCAATATGGTGAGAGATAAAGAAATATGCGATACTATTAGGCAAAATGATAATATCGAGACAGCAGCGTCACAGCTTGTCGCCATGGCCAATGCAAACGGTGGCCGCGATAATATCACTGTAATGATTATTAAACCATTTTAAGACGAGGTAATAACAGATGTTAGAGATAGGAAGTTTTTTATCGGATCGATATGAGATCCTAAGCAAGGTTGGCGCAGGCGGCATGTCTGATGTATACAAGGCAAAAGACCATATACTGAGCCGTTTTGTAGCTATAAAGGTTTTAAAGCAGGAGTTTTCGGAGGATAGTTCATTTGTGACCAAGTTCCGTGCTGAGGCACAGTCAGCAGCAGGACTTGAGCATCCGAATATCGTAAATATCTATGATGTAGGCAGCGAGAATGGTCTGTACTACATTGTCATGGAGTATGTCGAGGGCATCACACTTAAGACTTATATCGAGAAAAAGGGCCAGCTGTCATTCAAGGAGTCTGCAAGTATTGCAATCCAGGTGGCAAGGGGCATAGAGGCCGCTCACAATAAAAATATCATCCACCGTGATATCAAGCCGCAGAATATCATTATTTCTACAGATGGCAAGGTAAAGGTGACAGACTTTGGAATTGCAAAGGCTACATCTTCAAATACAATAAGCTCAGATGTGATGGGCTCAGTACACTATGCATCTCCGGAGCAGGCAAGAAACGGCTTCGTCGATGGCAGAAGTGATATTTACTCACTGGGAATCGTGATGTTTGAGATGGTTACAGGTCGTGTGCCGTTTGACGGTGATACCACAGTGGCAGTTGCACTGCAGCACTTACAGGAGGAGATTGCAAGGCCAAGCATCTACGCACCGGATCTGCCAATCAGCTTTGAGAAAATCATCTTAAAGTGTACACAAAAGACACCGGACCGCAGATACCAGACTATTGAGGAGCTTCTCACAGACATAAGGCGCTCTCTTGCGCATCCTGATGAGGATTTCGTCACAATAGCACCACTCGTTGACGGTGGCAAGACCAAGGTTATAAGCCCAGAGGAGCTTGACAAGATAAAAGAGGGCAGAGGTGTCGCAGAGGACTTAAACGATGATGATACCGATGCAGATAATGGTGATGAGTATGCTGACGATGAAGACGATGATGATGAATATGATGAGTCACTCTTAGACGACGATGATGACGAAGAAGACGATGACGATGATGATGACGGCAAGCTTTTAAATCCAAAGATGGATAAAGCAATCACAATCATGGGTATAGTAACAGCCGTAATCATTGTAATAGTTATCATATATCTTGCACTTTCAGTGGCAGGAGTGTTTAAGTTTGGCGGCAAAAAGAACTCAGAGTCACAGCAGACAGAGTCACAGACACAGACCGAGTCTGAATCAGAGTCAGAGACACAGACTGAGACAGAGGGCCAGATGATTGACATCAGAGGCATGTCAGTGGAGGATGCTCAGAAGGCAGTAGACCGCTTAAAGCTTGACCTCACAGTATTTGCATTTGAGACAAAGCAGTCAGATCAAAAGGACGGCACAATCCTTGAGCAGGATGTCAAGGCCGGAGATACAGTAAAGCGTGGTTCACAGATTAATGTAGTTATCGCAGGAAAAGGTGATAATACATCAGAGATGGTCAAGATACCAAGTGTAATCGGAAAGACCAAGAGCTCGGCAAAGAGTACACTCGAGTCAGCAGGCTTTAGTGTCACCTTCGAGTATGGAGATTACAATGACAGTGTAGCAGCAGATGTAGTAACAGCACAGTCACCATCAGCAAAGAAACAGGCCGCAAAGGGCAGCACAGTAACAGTCACCCTCTCACCGGGCCAGAAGCCAATCACCGTGCCAAACGTAGTAGGTGCCTCACAGTCACATGCAGAAAGCGCCCTCGCAGGAGCAGGGCTCAAGTACACCTATGCCGACTCCCAGTACAGCGACACAGTACCCGCCGGCAGCGTAATCAGCCAGACCAAATCCGGCGAAACCGTAGCCGCAGGCACCACAATCACACTGACACTCAGTAAGGGTAAGCAGCAGGTTTCAAAGAGCGTAAATAAGACATTGTCACTTGGAATAGAAAATGCAAAGGTAGTAGATGGTTCATATACCTTAAAAGGCAGTGATGGACAGACATACGCAAGTGGAACAGTAACTTCAGCAGAGGTTTCAGTATCCGGAACAATGAATTGTGCATCCGGTAAAATAACGGTAACATGGAAATATACAGTTCCATCATTGGATGGAGATGGAAATGAAGTTGAGGGTGAAGTTCAGACAAAGACAGAAACAGTAGAAGTACAGTAAGCCACCGGATAGCACCCACAAAGTGGGTGCTATCCGCACCCCACTACCGCATCAACCCGCGGACGAAAACCTGAACTCGCGGAGAGAAACTAAGGAAGCGGGGCAGGCATGTGTTCCGAGGGAAAAATATGAAATGCCCCGGGGTGCCATAAACCTACCGAGGAAAGAACAGGGCAGAGCAAGCCATAGCCTGTCCGTAGGAGAGCCCGGGGTTTGCTTCATATTTTTTAAGAGGAATATATGCCTGCCTCCGCCACCCGCACAACCTCAAAGCGCGGCATGTACCCCGCCGAAAGCGTGACTCCTGCAAATACAAAAGCACACAAGGAAAACCATGACAGGAAAAATTATTAAAGGAATTGCCGGCTTCTACTACGTCTACGTAGAAGAAACCAAAGAAGCAAAAGAAACTGCCACAGGCGGCACTCTCTACGAGTGCAAAGCAAAAGGCACCTTCAGAAAACAAAAGATAAAGCCACTGGTAGGCGATATCGTCGACATAGCAGTCCTCGATGATGAAAAGCACATAGGCAATGTCGAGCGTATACTGCCACGGAAAAACGAACTTATCAGGCCGGCTGTGTCCAATATAGACATGGCCCTGGTTATTTTTGCATCCGCAAAGCCGGATCCCAATTTCAACCTGCTTGATAGGTTTTTGTGTATGATGGAGTACCAGCATGTCCCGGTTACTATATGCTTCAACAAAAAGGACTTAATCACACCTAAAGAGCAGCAGGAGCTTAAAAGCATATACGAGCCGGCAGGCTACAGAGTGATGTTTACCAGCACGAAAACCGGCGAGGGTATAGATGAGATAAAGCACGTTTTAGAGGGAAGGACAACCACGGTTGCAGGCCCCTCAGGTGTTGGCAAGTCATCTATCATCAACTGTCTGCAGGATGATGTGCAGATGGAGACAGGGCACATAAGTGAGAAAATAGAGCGCGGAAAGCACACGACCAGACATTCTGAGATTATTCCGATAAAGGATGGCACGTATATCATGGATACACCGGGCTTTAGCTCGATGGATGTGCCGGGCTTTGAAAAGGAAGATCTGTGGACATGTTATCCGGAGTTTGTAGAGTATGAGCCATATTGCAGGTTTCAGGGCTGCAGTCATATAAATGAGCCGGACTGCGGTGTGAAGGAAGCTCTTGCAGATGGGAAAATATCGCAGGTGCGGTATGATAATTATAAGCTTTTATATGAGGAGCTTAAAAACAGACAAAAGTATTAATTTAAAGCATAATCAAACGGAGGAAAACATGAACTGTTTATCACCATCAATTTTATCAGCGGATTATTCAATACTCGGAGAGCAGCTTAAGCAGCTTGATGAGGCCGGAGCACAGTATGTGCATATAGATGTTATGGACGGCAGCTTCGTTCCAAGCATATCAATAGGACTGCCGGTCATAAAGACAATCAGAAAGTGCACAGAGCGTATGTTTGATGTGCATCTGATGATAGATGAGCCGGTCAGATATATAGATGATTTTGCGACAGCAGGAGCAGATATCATCACAGTCCATGCGGAGGCATGTAAGCATCTTGACAGGACAATCGAGGCAATAAAGGAAAAGGGCATACTGGCAGGTGTAGCATTAAATCCGGCTACTCCGCTCTCAGCCATAGAGTATGTGCTTCCCAAAGTGGACATGGTGCTTATCATGACTGTAAATCCGGGCTTTGGAGGACAAAAGCTTATTCCGTATACTGTAGACAAGGTGCGCGACTTAAAGGCACTTCTTGAGAAAACCGCAAATAAGGCTGATATCGAGGTGGACGGTGGTGTTAATCTTGAGAACGTGGAGACACTGCTTGCAGCAGGAGCCAATATCATTGTTGCGGGAAGTGCGGTGTTTAGCGGAGATATAGAAGAAAATGTAAAGGGTTTTCTGAATATCATGATGTAACAGATGCAGGTTAAAACAGAAATGCTTCCGGGGCTGTAGCAAATGTGGATATGTTATTTATAAGAAGGTGGATAAAATGAGGTATTTGATTGTATGTGGTGGAAAAATAGATAAGGAATTCGGCTTAAATGAGATAAAGACTGACGGAATAGATGCTATCATTGCGGCTGACAGCGGAATGGATTTTCTGTACGAAAACGGTGTCACACCTGATATAATTGTAGGTGATTTCGATTCAACTAAGACAAATGCATTGGAGTATTTTGAGAGAAAGGGACAGACTGAGATACGCAGGCTCAATCCCGTAAAGGATGATACTGATACAGAGTACGCCATAAGACTGGCAATAAGCGAGGGAGCACGAAGCATAGTGGTGCTTGGAGCAACAGGCAGCAGAATAGACCATGTGCTTGGAAATATTTCACTTTTGGGAATAGGCCTGGAAAGTAAAACCGATATCAGCATTATCGATACAAACAACCGCATAAGGATGGCAGATAAGCCGGTAACCATTGAAAAATCAGCACAGTATGGCCGGTTTGTATCTCTTATAGCACTGACAGACGACAATGAGGTAAGCCTTAGAGGCTTTAAGTATCCTGTTACTGATTATTCCTTTGACAGGTTTACATCGCTTGGTATATCCAATGAAATAGTAGATGACCATGCAGTGGTTGATATCCATAGAGGAAAATTTATCATTATTGAGTCAAAAGATTGACTTTTTAGGAGTTTTGGTCTACTATGGTTTTAGGATTATTTCGGAAAAGCTTGATTACAGGAGGATTGATATACACTGTGTCGGCTTTGGAACATGATGGGGTAATTAGATGATAGAGAAGTATTATAGCGGGGTAATCGAGCAGATTTACAATCGCATAGGAAAAGAGACTCGAAATATCGTAATGGCGAATTATAGCAATGATTTTTCGATTGAAAATCTTGAGGTTATAAGACGTTATCAAAGCAATGAGGATAACGTCTTTTTTGCATACAGTGAGTTCTCTTACAATACGCTGGTCGGAGCTTATGAGCCATTTTTGGACATCATATGCAATATGCACAGGCGCTTCATAGGCGGAAGCTTTGATGATTTCCAGAAGGAGTGCGGTGTGTACTATCTGCACAGACAGGTGTTAAACAGCTATTATGAGACCGGTGAGTGCTTCAGAGAGGAGACAGTGCTGTTAAATGAGGTAGCATACGAGCAGAGACGCATGACGATGGCCATAGCTGACATGCTCAAGAGGCTTTCTGAGGTGAGGCCTTTGATGATTGTGATAAACAGATTCCAGATGGCATCTAAGAGCTCAATTGAGACCATCAAGTATCTGATTGACAATCCATGCGCCAATATCGGTATCGTGTTAGGTGTCAATGCCATAGTCAAGGGTGCAGACAGCACTGTTGAGGTGTGGGATCGTATAGTTGAGTCGCTTGAGGACAGGAGCGCCATATACTATATAGGCAGTGCCGGACCACTTAAAAATAACATAAAAACCACAAATGATGATGAGCTGTATATCACTATGAACTTTGAGCAGAGTATACAGGAAGCATCAAATATTATGGAGTTTCTGGATTATGAGCAGGCAAGGAGAGGCTGTCGTATCATAGAGCACAAGATTAAGTTTGAGAATGCATGGATTGATGAAAAGAGTCTGAGACGTTTTTATCTGGTCTATGCCAGGACATCTGTTTTACTTGGAGAGATGTCCAAAGCGATTGAGCTTATGAATGAGTACAAGGCGCTGATACCGGAAAATGACAGTGAGCATTATTTTTCTTTGTATTATTTTATGAAGGGTACCTGCTATATGTATCAGGGTAAGCTTGAGAAGGCTGAAGGCTGCGCAAAGAAAGCCTATGACTATGCACTTTTGGCGGATGATGAATTGCTCGAATTCAAGTCTGAGCTTTTGTCCGTTATGATAAAGATGTCGGGCTGGTACAATATATTTTTCTGTGTACAGGATATACCTGTCAGTGATGAAATTATAGAAAAGCTCATAAAGCACGGCTACAGGAATCATCTGGCACATATATATATTTACGCATACGACAATAGCCGGGATGTGGTGAAGCAGTCCTTTTATGATGAATCATTACTAAAGCATTTTACAAAGGGGCTTGAGCTTGCGAAGGAGATAGGAAATGAGCAGCTTGTGTATGATGCATATCAGAAGACTATCATGCTTGCCAGCACAAGCGGTCTCAATGAGATAGCCTTTTTATATGTTATCCGTACATACGAGTTCATGAAGGGACACGGCAATATATATGTTGCGAGAGTGCTTACGTCTATAGGCTACAATTTAAGTGCCATGGGTAAAAATGAGCTGGTTGACAATTATTACAATGCTGCAATCAATATGTTATATTACCTGAAGCTGCCGGAGGATATAGCTGAGGTGTATTATAACAAGTCTCTTAACTATATCATGCAGGGCAATTATAAGGAGGCTGTCCATGCACTTTTAGTTGCCATGAAGACTATTATAAAGCTTCATCTAAACAGCTTAAGAGTGTGCAACACGAGTAAGGTATATGCGCTTCTTGCGCTTGCATCTATATTTTCTGGGGACAGATTCAGCTGTGAGCGCTATCTGCTCAGCTGCAAGCAGTTTCTTAATTACGTCATCTACAGAGTAATTGACACCACAAGAACTGAGGCAGTCCATGACTATTCCAGATGCGATGATGAGATGTTCCTTTACTCCTTTGCATCAGCCATGCTCTTGTGGCACGATGGTGAAAAGGAAGAAGCCTTTTTACGTTTTGAGGATGCGGAGAGATATCTCGTTAATGCGGAGGGAAACGAATTTTTTGCCTATTCGATATACAGGGAAAGCAGGATGAAGCTGTTTGAGCTGCTCGGCAAAAATGAGCTTATAGAGCATGAGAGAATACTTTTAGAGGCACACAATAAAAGGATGCATGAAATAGCAGAGGCAGCTCCGCTTGACATGTTAAAAAATATCAACCTGGAGTCACTGAGTGATGGCCATATCAATGAGCGGCAGATTAATATGCTTGTAAAGCAGCATGGGCTCGAAAAGGATTATCAGGGCTCAAAGCGTCAGATGGAGTTTATTTCCATATGGCAGACCATTATCGATGTCAATGACCAGAAGAAGGACACCATGATTGAAAATGCCATGAGCAATTTCATCAATCATTTCAGTCTTGACTGTGCGCTGATCATAGATCTGCACGCGAAGGAGCCGCAGGTGCTTTATAATGATACGGGCTGTGATATGACAGATGAGGTTATAAAGGGTATATGTGATATCATGATAGACTATCCGGAGGGCATTGCCACATCAAAGATTGCAGAGGGCTTCTACGAGTATGAAAATGTCATCTCGTACTTCGGCGTGGATGATGTATGCTCATTTGTCGCAGTGCCTTTTATCAAGAATGATGCACTTTCAAGTGTACTCATAGCATATGTGCGCATGAAGGACAACTGGCATGGCTCAATCGAGCGATACATGCTCAATGAGGATGATCTGAGCATTTTCAAGCTGTTGTTCAGAGAGCTTGAGTATTCCATTGCCCGTATTGAGGCCAATGAGAAGGCCAATGAGATGAACAAGAGGCTGAAGCAGGCAGCTATCACTGACATGCTTACCGGTATCTATAACAGAGCAGGTATGTATCAGGAGATTGAAAAGCTTGAAAAGCGCATAAGTGTTACATCCGGTGGCATGGATGTGGGTCTTATGTTTATTGACCTGGACAATTTCAAGCATTATAATGATACATATGGTCATGATGTGGGAGATCTGATACTTAAGGAGATGGCCTTTGTGTTCAAGGAAGTTGCTAAGGACAGAGGCTTTGTGAGCAGATATGGCGGTGATGAGTTCATCATAGTCATTGAGTCATGTGCCAGATACGAGCTTGAGAATATTGCGAAGGACATCTATGCGAGAATTGCAGAGGCAGACGGCTTCAGCAGGCAGATAAAGAAATATCTCAACCATGACGTAGAGTTTAATGAGGAGAAGAATATCACCTGCTCCATCGGTATTTCATATGAGAGAAATGTTACCAGTGAGAGTCAGATTACCGAGCTCATTAAAAAGGCGGACGATCTGATGTATACAGTAAAGACAGGCGAGAAAGGACACTATGCATTCTTTTAAATCAGATGAATTTAAGATAAGAGTACTGACAAAGGATGATGCGGAGGAGTACAATGCACTGCTTCGTTATGCTTTTCAGGTGACAGAGGCAGACCTTGCCGAGACAGGCTGGAAGGATGACGAAATCAAGCAGTCGAAGTTTCCGGTGCTTGAGAGAGCTGATGTGCTCGGCTGCTTCAATATCATAGACAAAAAAGAGGAGCTTGTGGCTCAGTTTGCTGTATATCCGCTCGATATGAATATATACGGCGAGCGCTACGAGGTGGGCTTTGTCACAAGTGTTTGCACGTATCCTGAGTACACCGGTCATGGTCTCATGAAAAAGCTCATGAGAAAGAGTCTTACGAGAATGCGCGACAGCAACAAGTCGTTTGCTCTTTTGTACCCATACTCCATACCTCTTTACAGAGGACTTGGCTGGGAGATTATCTCAAACAAGATGACATATGTGATAAAGGACAGACAGATTCCCACAAAGCTTAAGGAGCCGGGCTATGTGCGCCGTGTGCAGTGGGATGACGAGCAGTTTAAGAAGCTTCATACTCACTTTGCTGCAAAGACGCACGGCTGTCTGTACAGAAACAATCTGGCTTGGGAGGAGTACTTCCGCTGGGATGAGGATGATACGATGGTCGCCATCTACTACAACGAGGATGATGAACCGTGTGGCTATATGGTGTATCTTATCAGCTCCGATGTCATGCACATCAAGGAGCTCATCTACTTAAACCGTGAGGCACAGCTTGGCCTGTGGGAATACATTCATGCCCACGATTCCATGATAGATGAGGTCAGAGGCAACAACTATTACAGCGAGCCTATCGCTTTTGAACTCGACGACAGTGATATAAAGGAGACGATCAGACCATACGCCATGGGCAGAATCATCGATGTGGCGCAGTTTATTTCACAGTACAACTGTGACCCGGATGGTCCAAGCGGCTGCTTTAGCTTTGAGATAGCAGATGACCTTCTTCCGTGGAACAATGGCACATTTGTCATTGATTTTGAGAAGGGGCACTGTGCTCTCACCGACAAAAATCCACAGTATCACCTAAGCATGTCTATTGGCACGTTTACCACACTGCTTTTAGGCTACAAGAGTGCCGAGAAGCTTTTGCAGATGGGCAAAATACAGACTACGTACGATGCTGTTGCAAAGCTTGACGATATTTTATATCATGAGATACCATATGTATCTGACTACATATAATGATAAAAGGTCAAAAGGTAAAGGAAAATAATATGTCAAATTATGTGATTAGCTGCTGTTCAACAGCAGATCTTACCAGGGAGCATATGCTCGAGAGAAATATTAAGTACGCATGCTTTCACTATGAGCTTGATGGTAAAGAATATATGGATGATTTAGGACAGTCCATGCCACTGCCGGATTTCTACAAGGCAATGGAGGCAGGTGCCATGACAAAGACCTCGCAGATCAATCAGGAGGAGTACATGGAGTACTTCAGACAGTTTCTGGATGAGGGATATGATGTGCTTCACTGTACACTAAGCTCAGGTATATCAGGTACAGTCAACTCGGCAAGGCTTGCAAAGGAGGCTATCGAGGAGGAATACCCTGACAGAAAGATATATGTGATTGATTCGCTGGCAGCATCGTCAGGCTTTGGTCTTTTGATGGATAAGCTCGCTGACCTTAGGGATAGCGGCATGGATATTGATACACTGGCTGATTGGACCATGGAGCACAGACTTGAGGTGAATCACTGGTTCTTCTCATCAGACCTTACATTTTTTATCAGGGGCGGCCGTATCTCAAAGACCGCGGGATTCGTGGGAAATGTGCTGAATATCTGTCCTTTCATGAATGTGAGCAATGAGGGAAAGCTTATTGTGCGTGAGAAAATCCGCACCAAAAAGAAGGCAATAAAGGAGATGCTTGTGAAGATGCAGGCACTCTGCAAGGATGGTGCCGATTATTCGGATAAGGTCTATATATCAAATTCTGCATGCTATGAGGATGCTAAAGCCGTAGCTGATCTGATAGAGGCTGCCTTCCCTAAGATGAAGGGCAAAGTAGAGATAAATGATATCGGTACGACAATAGGAAGCCACACCGGTCCGGGAACAGTTGCATTGTTTTTCTGGGGTAATAAGAGAGAGGATTAGCCGGATATTTTAGCCTAAATATCTGATTAGAATAATCAAAATCAATAAAGTTGATTATATTTTTATAAAAAATTAAATTACATCAACCAAAGTGATTAAATATAATCATTCCAATAACTGCGCTTATGTGTTACAATTATATCAGTTCAAACGAAAAGAGGTTTTAAGATGAAAGGATATGAAAAATACGAGCGCAGTTATTTTCTGCCTCCTGAATGCACTTATGACTGGGTTAAGAAGGATTATATAGATAAAGCACCACTGTGGTGTTCGGTTGATTTACGTGATGGCAACCAGGCTCTAATCGAGCCGATGAGTCTTGAGGAGAAGCTTGACTTCTTTAAGATGCTTGTAGATATAGGCTTTAAGGAAATCGAGGTAGGTTTCCCGGCAGCCTCTGAGACAGAGTTCAATTTCACGAGAGCTCTTATTGAGAGGGATATGATTCCTGATGATGTTACTATACATGTGCTGACACAGGCCAGAGAGCATATCATCAAGAAGACCTTCAAGGCACTTGAGGGAGCACCGAGAGCAGTTGTACATCTGTACAATTCCACATCTGTTGCACAGCGTGAGCAGGTGTTTAAGAAGTCAAAGGAAGAGATAAAGCAGCTTGCAGTTGACGGAGCTGTTTTACTGAGAGACCTTGCGGCAGAGACTGACGGTAATTTCCGTTTCCAGTATTCACCGGAGAGCTTTTCGGGCACTGAGGTGGATTATGCGGTTGATGTGTGCAACGCAGTGCTTGATGTATGGCAGCCAAAGGCTGATAATAAGGCCATCATCAATATCCCTACAACAGTAGAGAATGCTATGCCACATGTTTTTGCCACACAGATAGAGTATATCAACAAGCACCTCAAGTACAGAGACGGAGTAGTGCTTTGCTTACATCCTCATAATGACAGAGGCTGCGGTGTTGCCACATCAGAGCTTGGTGTGCTTGCAGGAGCTGAGGAGATAGAGGGTACGCTGTTTGGAAACGGTGAGAGAACAGGAAATGTAGATATCGTGACACTTGCCATGAATCTTTACTCACACGGAGTGGATCCACAGCTTGATTTTTCAAATCTGCCTGAGATCAGGGAGAAGTATGAGACATTTACCAGAATGAAGGTAGGCGAGAGACAGCCATATGCGGGAGACCTTGTTTTTTCTGCTTTTTCAGGCTCACATCAGGATGCTATCTCAAAGGGCATGGCATGGAGAGAGGAAAAGAAGCTTGATAAGTGGACGGTTCCATATCTGCCTATAGATCCAAAGGATGTCGGCAGGACATACGAGGCTGATGTTATCCGTATCAACAGCCAGTCAGGAAAGGGCGGAGTGGCATATATCCTTAAGCAGAGCTTCGGTATCAATGTGCCACAGCAGATGAGAGAGCAGGTCGGATACATGGTCAAGCAGGTATCGGACGAGGAGCACAAGGAGCTTTCACCTGAGTGGGTACACAGTATCTTTACAGACAATTATGTGGATTTTCATCCATATTTCACTATACCGGAGTGCCACTTTAAGCAGGTAAACGGCATTTTCGCAGAGGCAGTTATTTTACACAATGACAGCACCAGAAAGGTAGATGCCAATGGAAACGGCCGTCTCGACGCAGTCAGCAATATAATTAAGCAGTATTTTGACATCAGCTTTGAGCTCACTGTATACGAGGAGCATGCGCTTTCACACGGATCTTCATCAAAGGCTATGGCATATGTGGGTATCACAGTTGACGGCAGTATGTTCTGGGGCGCAGGTGTGGATGAGGATATCATCAAGGCATCAATCGGAGCGCTTGTTGTTGCGGTAAACCATTATCTTGCCACCAAGGCTGACAGTCACGTGAAGGATGAGCGCTATATTGCCATGCTCAACTTCATCCAGGCCAACTACAAGACGGTATCGCTTGCAGACATGGCTGCACAGTTCAACCTGACAGAGCCGTATATCTCCAAGTACATAAAGGAGAAGTCAGGCAAGACTTTCGGAGAGCTGGTCACCAATGCCAAGATGAAGAAGGCACGTACACTGCTGAGAAACAGCATCACAACTGTTGAGAATATCGCAATCGAGGCAGGATATCAGAACGTGGAGCATTTTAACAGACAGTTCAAGAAGCTGTATGGAATGACACCGCTTGAGTACAGAAATTCAAGCACAAAATAAGCGGATACAGCATTTTAATATAACCGGATCAATATGCTAAATGACAATTCATTCAGCTGTATTGGTCCGGTTTACTTTTTATTACTGCACTTTTTATGTAAAAATCTGCATTAAAATTGTATAAAAATGGGAACAATGGGCTATTGATTGTATTTTATCAAGTAATTTGTTGTTTTTACAACGGATTATATGTACAATGCGGGTATAATATAAATAAAAGATAATTATTCAGAATTACTGATAACAAAGCAGATATTGAGAATTTGTGTTTGGGATGAATAGTTATAATAAAAAGCAACTATTTGAATTATAGTTTAAGAAAGAGAGGAACGTACATGAGCAATAAAACTAGCGCAGTTGTTAAGACAAACCCAAGAAAGGCTGTAATGATCGGATGTGGATTCGTTGGTTCGGCATCAGTTTTTGCACTTATGCAGAGCGGTCTTTTTTCTGAGATAGTTCTCATTGACGCTGATAAGGACAAGGCTGAGGGAGAGGCGATGGATATAAGCCACGGTATTCCTTTTGCCAGACCTATGAAGATATATGCAGGTGGTTATGATGATGTGGCAGATGCTGCTATCATTGTTGTTTCTGCAGGTGCAGGCCAAAAGCCGGGCGAGACAAGACTTGATCTGGTAAATAAAAATGTTGCAATCTTCAAGAGCATCATTCCGGAGATTGCAAAGAGAAATTTCGGTGGAATCTTACTTATCGTTGCAAATCCTGTAGATATTTTAACACAGGTGGCACAGAAGCTTTCAGGACTTCCTGAGGAGCGTGTCATCGGTTCAGGTACCGTGCTTGACAGTGCAAGACTTAAGTACGCGCTTGGAGAGCATCTTGAGGTGGACAGCCGAAGCGTACATGCATTTATAGTAGGTGAGCATGGAGACAGTGAGGTGGTTGCATGGTCATCAGCCAATGTTTCCGGAGTGGAGCTTCACAAGATGTGCGAGATGAGAGGTCACTACAAGCACAAGGAGAATACAGAGGAAATCGCTGCAAACGTAAAGAACAGTGCTTACGAGATAATCAACCGAAAGCATGCGACATATTATGGTATCGCTATGTCGGTCAGACGTATCTGCGAGGTAATTATGCGTGATGAGAAGTCTATTCTTCCTGTTTCACACATGATGCACGGACAGTACGGCATCGACGGTGTGGTTCTCTCAATGCCTGCAATCGTTGGAGCAGACGGAGTGGAGAGCGATATCCCAATCGAGTTAAGCGGTGAGGAAGCTTTAAAGCTCAAGGAGTCTGCTGATGCACTTAAGAGCATACTTGACGGGCTTGAGCTGTAAATATCAGGCTCTTAATATTAATTTTGTAATATTAAACTTATATAAAATACTATAAATTCAGTAGGGTTTGGGGTATAATGATAACTGTCGGGCTGCATATATTATGTGCTCGGCGGTTATTTGATTTTATGGCAGATAATTATTTAGAATTACCGGGAAAAAGGAGTATATATAATGAGCGAAAGAAAACAAATCCATCAGGAGTTTCTGACAGGCGAAAGAGCCCTGTTTGCAAGCAACGACCTGGATATATATGATACAATTTTTGATGACGGAGAGTCACCTCTTAAGGAGAGCCATGGCATTAGCCTGACAGGCTGTTTTTTTAGATGGAAATATCCGCTATGGTACTGTAGTGACATAGCTGTAAAGGACTGTACATGGTTTGACATGGCGCGTGCGGGTGTCTGGTATACAGACAATATCTCTGTTACTGATTCAATAGTTGAGGCACCTAAGAACTTCAGGCGATGCAATAACCTAAAGCTTAAAAATGTGACATTTCCAAATGCCCAGGAGACCCTCTGGAGCTGTGATCATGTCGATATCGAGAATGTTTCGGCAAAGGGAGATTATTTTGGCATGAATACAAATAATCTTATCATGAAGAATTTCCAGCTGGTCGGCAACTATTCGTTTGACGGCTCAAGAAATGTAGAGGTGCACGATTCAAAGCTTATCTCAAAGGATGCCTTCTGGAATACGGAAAATGTCACAGTCTATGATTCATTTATTACAGGTGAATACCTTGGCTGGAATGCAAAGAATCTGACACTTATAAACTGCACAATCGAAAGCTTGCAGGGGCTTTGCTACATCGACAACCTCGTTATGAAAAACTGTAAGCTCATAAACACTACATTGGCATTTGAGTATTCTTCGGTAGATGCAGAGATTTGCAGTAAAGTGGATAGTGTTTTAAATCCGACAAGCGGAGTGATAAGGGCAAAGGAGATTGGCACACTGACTATCGAAAAGGACAGAGTTGACCCATCAAAGACTAAGATAATATGTGAGGGAAAATAATCTATGTATGATTTTGACACCGTTGTAGACAGAAGAAATACAGGCTCACTAAAGTGGGATGTGGCAGAAAATGAGCTCCCGATGTGGGTAGCAGATATGGATTTTAAGACAGCTCCACAGATAATAGAGGCAATATCAGAGCGTGTTTCTCACGGAGTGTTTGGCTATTCCATCATTCCGGATGAGTGGAATGATGCGTATATTTCGTGGTGGGACAGACGCCATGGGCTTAAAATCGAAAGAGACAGCCTGATTTTTTGCACAGGGGTCGTACCGGCCATATCATCTACAGTGCGGAAGCTCACAACACCTGGTGAAAATGTGCTTATCATGACACCGGTATACAATATATTTTTTAATTCCATATTTAATAACGGCGTAAATGTGCAGGAAAGCCCGCTTGGATACGAAAACGGCAGATATTTTGTGGACTATGACAGGTTGGAGCATGACCTTTCCAATCCACAGACCTCGCTTATGATATTTTGCAACCCTCACAATCCGTGCGGTATCATCTGGACAAAGGATGAGCTTGCGAAAATAGGTGCACTCTGCAGGAAGTACAATGTGACGGTCATATCAGACGAGATACACTGCGACATCACAGCACCGGGAAAATCATACGTGCCGTTTGCGGCAGCATCAGAGGACTGCGCCGATATAAGCATCACCTGTATTGCTCCGACCAAGTGCTTTAATATGGCAGGCTTACAGACTGCGGCAGTGATGGTGCCAAATAAATTTTTGCGCCACAAAGTATGGCGCGCATTAAATACAGACGAGGTGGCGGAGCCAAACGCATTTGCCATCACGGCAGCAGTTGCAGCGTTCACAAAGGGTGAGCCGTGGCTTGAGGAGCTCAGAAAATATCTCTGGGAAAACCGCAAAACAGTCTGTGACTTCGTGGCAGAAAACCTGCCGCAGATACACATAGTGGATGCCGATGCGACATACCTCATGTGGCTTGACTGCAGTGCACTCACAGATGATTCTGTGGCATTTACGCAGATGATTCGTGAAAAGACAGGCCTTTATCTGTCGGAGGGAGCTGAGTTTGGAGGCAATGGCCGTTACTTTGTGCGATTGAATATCGCATGCCCCGGTTCAGTTCTTATGGAAGGACTGGAAAGGTTAAAAAGAGCTCTCGTTTAAGCTGAATATGTACATTTTTTAAAATAAATAAGACCGGTGATCAGCCGGTCTTATCTAGTATAATTAAACATTTATGGCATACAAGATTTAGAAATATATCATGCATACGTTTGTTTTCTGATTCGATAGTTAGTATACACTAACATAAATTAGAAGTCAATAACAAATATGGGATTTTGATATTTTTTTGGATTTTTATAAATCACGTACAAATCAAAAGAAAAGTTTTGCAAACAATAAAATGTATGTTATAATAATATAACTGAATTAAAACGAACGAAAATAAACTCACGGGGGTATTCGAAATGCGAAACAATGAATCATCAGAAAACTATTTAGAGACCATACTTATTCTCAGCAAGAAGCTTCCTGTGGTACGCTCAGTTGATATAGCAAATGAGCTTGGATATAAGAAATCCAGCGTGAGTATAGCCATGAAAAACCTTAGAGAGAAGAACAATATCACAGTTAGTGATGCAGGATTTATCACACTCACAGAGTCAGGGAGACAGATAGCAGAGATGATATACGAAAGACATGAGCTTTTGTCAGAGTGTCTTGAGAAGCTTGGTGTTGATAAGGAGATTGCAGCAGAGGACGCATGCCGTATAGAGCATGTCATCAGTCCTGAGAGCTTTGAAGCAATCAAGAAGCATATACATAAGAGCTGATATATGAAACCAGTACCGCAGGGTACTGGTTTTTTAGTGTATCGTTTTTCTTGTATATATGAGAAAAATCATCTATAATAGTGAAGCTGTAATCGGCGACATAAAATCTGAAAGGGGAAAAGATGAAACAGATATTAAAATATTTAAAGGAGTACAAAAAGGAATGCATCTGTGCTCCGTTATTTAAGCTGCTGGAAGCATCATTTGAGCTTATAGTACCGCTTGTCATGGCGGCAATCATTGATAACGGAATTACGGCTTCGGACAAGCCATATATATGGAAGATGGGAGGTGTGCTGGTGCTGCTTGCGGCAGTTGGTCTGGTAAGTTCGGTCACAGCACAGTATTTTGCGGCAAAGGCGGCAGTCGGTTTTTCCACAAAGCTTCGCCATATATTGTTTGAAAAGATAGAGTCACTGTCATTCTCAAAGATGGATACAGTGGGCACATCGACACTTATCACGAGGATGACAAGCGATATAAACCAGGTGCAGTCAGGAGTCAATCTGGTGCTTCGACTCTTCCTTCGCTCGCCATTTATTGTATTCGGAGCTATGGCGATGGCTTTTACAGTAAATGTAAGAGCGGCAATTGTTTTTGTAGTTACCATACCTCTGCTTTCAATAGTGGTATTCTCAGTTATGGTTGCAAGCCTTCCGCTTTACAAAAAGGTGCAGAGCTCTCTTGACACAGTGCTTTCACATACCAGGGAGAATTTAGAGGGAACCAGGGTTATAAGAGCTTTCAATAAGCAAAATGATGAGATTGACAGCTTCAACAGGGACAACGAGCTTTTAACCAATATGCAGCAGGTTGTAGGACGAATCTCAGCACTCACCAATCCTCTGACATTTATCATTATAAATATCGCAACAATCGCTGTTATCGTATCAGGCGGCAAGCAGGTATACGCAGGAATCCTCACACAGGGTGAGGTTGTGGCACTTGTAAACTACATGTCACAGATACTTGTCGAGCTGATAAAGCTTGCAAACCTCATCGTACAGGTGACAAAGGCAGTGGCGTGCGGTAATCGTATAGCGGATGTGCTTTCTATTCCATCAAAGCTTCCTGAGAAAAATCCTAAGCTCATTGGTGCAAGGGATGGCGCACCTGAGGTTGAGTTTGATCATGTCTGCATGACATATGAGGGAGCGGCCGATGAGACACTCACAGATATAAGCTTTACAGTGCAAAAGGGGCAGACAATCGGAATCATCGGTGGTACAGGTTCAGGAAAATCAAGCCTTGTAAACCTTATCCCGAAGTTTTATGATGCCACAAAGGGTACTATAAGGATTCAGGGAAATGATATAAATGACTACGATGCAGTGCAGCTTCGAGACAAAATCGGTGTTGTAATGCAAAAGGCAGTGCTTTTTGCAGGAACGATAGCCGACAACCTGCGCTGGGGCAAAAATGATGCCACAGAGGAGGAAATGTGGAAGGCGCTCGATATAGCACAGGCGACAGAGGTTGTAAAGGGCAAAGAGGGAGGCCTTGACTACATGATAGAGCAGGGCGGCAAGAACTTATCAGGCGGTCAGAAGCAGCGTCTTACAATTGCCAGAGCGGTTGTAAAGGATCCTGACATACTGATACTTGACGACAGTGCATCGGCACTTGATTTTGCTACAGATGCGAGTCTTCGCGCGGCATTAAAGGGCATGCATGGTGACAAGACAATATTTATCGTGTCACAGCGTACCTCATCTATCCAGTTTGCGGACAATATCATAGTACTCGACGACGGACAGATGGTTGGCTTCGGACCTCATGAAAAGTTGCTTGAGACATGCGAGACCTACAAAGAGATATATGATTCACAGTTTAAAAAAGAGTCGGATATGACCAGACAAAAGGAGGTGTAGAGTATGGCTATGGATAATGCGAAGATGAATAAAGCAGGCACAATCCGCAAGGTATTAAGCTACATGAAGAGATATATTCCTTTGCTTGTAATTTCACTTGCCCTGTCTGTTGTTACAGTGGCGCTTACGCTCTATTTTCCAATTCTCACAGGACGCGCAATTGATTTGATTGTAGGAAAAGGAAAGGTTGATTTTACGGCTATGACAGCCATCCTCACGAGAGCAGCAATAATAGTCGTCATAGCGGCAGCAGCCCAGTGGCTTACAAATATCTGCAACAACAGGATGACCTACAACATAGTGAGGGATATAAGGCGTGATGCATTTTTAAACATTGAAAAAATGCCACTTTCCTATATTGACAGCCACTCACACGGTGATATGGTCAGCCGTATCATCGCCGATGTAGATACATTTTCAGAGGGACTTTTGATGGGCTTCACACAGCTCTTTACAGGAATTGCAACAATAGCAGGTACGCTTATTTTCATGCTCACAATAGATGTGAAGATATCATGCATTGTAGTGCTCATCACACCTTTGTCACTTTTTGTGGCAAGCTTTATCACTAAAAAGACTTATTCCATGTTCCAGCTGCAGACAAGAACAAGGGGAGAGCAGACATCACTCATCGATGAGATAGTAGGAAATGAAAAGGTCGTACAGGCCTTCAACCATGAGGATGAAGCGCTTGAACAGTTTGACAAGATAAATGACAGATTACAGAAATGCTCACTGAGGGCAACATTTTTCTCAAGTCTTACAAATCCGTGTACACGTTTTGTCAACAGTCTTGTGTATGCCGGAGTCGGAATTTTTGGTGCCATGAGTGCACTCACCGGCGGAATAACAGTAGGACAGCTTTCATGCTTCTTATCATACGCAAACCAGTACACCAAGCCGTTCAACGAGATATCGGGTGTCATCACAGAGCTTCAGAACGCACTTGCCTGTGCTGCTCGTATCTTCGAGCTGATTGAGGAGAAAAAGGAGATACCGGATGCTTCGGATGCGGTAACACTTGAAGAGGCTGACGGACGTGTGGACATAGAGGATGTTTATTTCTCATATGTGCCGGATAAAAAGCTTATCGAGGATTTCAATCTCCATGTAAAGTCTGGACAGCGCGTGGCTATCGTAGGTCCGACAGGCTGTGGAAAGACGACTATTATCAATCTGCTTATGAGATTTTATGATGTAAACAGTGGAACAATTAAGGTGAGCGGACATGATATCCGAAAAATCACGCGCGAGAGTCTTCGTGACAACTATGGTATGGTGCTTCAGGAGACATGGCTCAAGAAGGGCACAATCCGTGACAATATCATAATGGGAAAGCCTGATGCCACAGATGAGGAAATCATTGCAGCCGCAAAGGCATCCCATGCCCACAGTTTTATCAGACGTCTGCCGAAGGGCTATGACACTGAAATCGGTGAGGACGGCGGCAGCCTGTCACAGGGACAGAAGCAGCTATTATGCATCACAAGAGTCATGCTCTGCTTACCGCCTATGCTGATATTGGATGAGGCTACATCATCGATTGATACACGTACAGAGATTAAGATTCAAAAAGCGTTCCTTACCATGATGAAGGGCAGGACAAGCTTTATAGTGGCTCATCGTCTGTCCACCATAAGGGAAGCGGATATTATCCTTGTTATGAAAGATGGAAAGATTATAGAGCAGGGCAATCATGAGAGCCTGCTTGCAGCCGATGGATTTTATGCAAATCTCTACAATAGCCAGTTTGCATAGCATAGGGCTATAGAAATACGGGGCGTAAGCCGCCGGAGTGACTGCCATACAGCATAGGCACTCTCTCGTTCGCTACGCTACTCTGCCAAGATACTGTACGAATTATGCTTTTAGGGCTTCTATGCCCGACAAAACCGTCGAAACGCGCCGTCCATGGCGCGGTTCTCCTTGAGCTCCCATCCGTGGGAGCTCATTTTTATGTATCGTGTGCATAATTCTACAGTATCTAGGCAGCTACGCTATGCGCTTACGAAAGAGCGCCTCTGCTGCAGGGCAGTCACTCCGGCGGCTTACGCCCCTTACGCTGTGGCTGAAATGGGGGAGGATGTATGCGTTCCCACGGTATGTGGGGCCGGTCGTCTTCCCGTATTATTGAAAAATACCAAGCAATCCACATCTACTGCGCAGCATCAGGAGCTACATACGAGTATGCATTGGACATCTTTGCAGCATTGTTTGTCAGAGTGACAGCCTCTCTGTAGTAGGCAACAACAGGAGTGCCCTTATCCACAGCGTTGAACAGCTGCTCTGCAAAAGCAGGCGGCACATTGATACATCCGTGTGAGCCTGAGGTTTTGTAAATTGTTCCTCCGAAGGTATTACGCCAGCTGGCATCATGGATACCTATATTGTAGGCAAACGGCATGAAATAGCTGACAGGAGAAGAGTATCCCTCGCCGACAAGAGTAGCATTTCTCTGCTTGTAAACAATCTTGTATACACCATCTACGGAACCATTCTGACGGGCGAGATTACCTGATACGAAATCAGACTCCATCTGGAGAGCACCATCCTTGTAATACCACATGTGCTGCTTTGTGTAGTCAATCTCTATGTATGTATTACCTATGTCGTCAGCGCCTCGGTAGAGTGCTGTCTGCTCGTAAACAGGCTCTCTTTCCACTGGCTTGCCTCCCTCTAAATCTGAAAGGAGCTGGGCTTTCTCATTTTTCTTGCTGACTACCCATCCGTAGTCTCCACCACCTATTTCAATAGTGTCACCGGACGATGTCTTGAATGAGCGTTTGCGGCCGAAGGTATTGTACTTGGAAGCAAGCTGCTGGACATATTTAGTGACCTTGGCATCATCTATGTTCACGTTGCCGTCATCTGAGATGCTTAGCATATCAAGGATTTTGGCTGAGTCAAGTTTCTCATCGGCACCTTCAATTTTGTATGTGACGGTTGAAGCAGTGTATTTGTCGAGGGCTTCTTTTTCATTTTTGATTGTATCGCTTTCCTTTGTGATTTTTGGAGCTTCATAACAGTCATCACTTAAGCTAAGCTTTGGAAGCTCGTTGTCCAGGGCGTCCTTTACCTCGGCAAGGATGCTGTCATATATCGGCTTGCAGCCTTTTTTCTCTTCAATCACATTGTATTCGCCGTCTTTTATCTCGATATGGGCATCCTCCGGATTTTCAATGTAGTCATCACTGAAAATATCAAGAGCCTTGAGCTTTTCCGCCAAAGCGGCATCGTTATATTTGGATGAACCCTTTAGAGTATAGTTTTGAGCTTTGAAGAGACTGACAGGCCATGTAAAAGCATTCTGGCTTTTTAGGATTTGCTTCTCGTCACCGTTTGAGACATATTCATAGGAAAAATCAGGTCCCTTAAGTGAAAAGCTGTTGCCTTTTCTATCAGTGATTGTGAGCAGATAGTCGCGGCTTAGGGCTGTATTTTTTTCTAATGCCTCTTTTGCAGTTTTCCCTGCGTACTTTACAGAGTTAATCTTTGTGTTGAACAGATAGTGGCTGCTAAAATAAAAGGCAAAGCCAAGATAAACAGCCAAAAGCACACCAAGCACAACGGCGCAGGTTATAAGCACTTTTTTCTTCATGTAAATCGACCTCCTTGGAGATATGCTGTTGCTGCCCACACCGGGGTGTAGGCGGCAGCTAAAATCAGTTACATTTGTGAAGATGTGACACATCCATATAGTCAGGCAGACCATTCTTGTAGGCTACAGCGGTTTCTCCCTGAATAAGTGGTTTTAAGTATTCGATAAGCTCAGGCTTCACATCATTGCCCGCATCATTGATCCACTCTCTTGGCACAGACTTGGCCTCGTTTGCGATATCCTTGATAGCAGAATATGTGTATTCCACCTGATAAGGATTATTTGAGATGCGCTTTAAGCATACCATTGATGCGGTCACACCCTCTGCTGCAATAGTGACACCCTTTTTACCCTGAGCAAAAGATTCCTCGATATCGGTTAATGATGCAAGATGTGAGGCACAGCGCTGGAGCACATTTACCTCTACAGAGCGCACCTTGACACCGATGTTTTCCTTTACGATGAACTCAAGAGCTTTTCCGGCACCGCTTAGCTGTTGGTGTCCGAACTGGTCACATGCGGCCTTTGATGATGTAATGTATGAGCCGTCTGCGTCATGTATTCCTTCGGATACGGCAACTATCACATTGTTAGTGTGCGTAAGGGCTTCTTTTATATCGGCAACAAATTTGTCCTTGTCGAAATCCACCTCAGGCAGATAGATGAACTGAGGCGCTGTATTGTACTCATTACGTGCGAGAGCGGAAGCAGCAGTGAGCCATCCTGCGTCACGTCCCATGATTTCAACGATTGTCACACTCTTAACAGCATAGATAAAGGTGTCATGGGCTATCTCAAGCATGCTTGATGCGATATATTTGGCGGCAGAGCCAAATCCCGGAGTGTGGTCTGTCATGCACAGATCATTGTCGATGGTTTTTGGAATCCCTATAATTTTCACATCACTGTTGATTTTTTTTGCATAATCGGATAACTTTAATACGGTATCCATCGAATCATTTCCACCGATGTAAAAGAAAGCTTTTATAGAAAGCTTATCGAACTGGTGGAAGATGTATACATATGGTGAATCATCATCCTTGTAATCAGGGAGCTTGTGGCGGCATGAGCCAAGATACATGGCAGGTGTGGTCTTAAGCTTTTCAAGATTAGCATCATCTGCAAAAATATCTGACAGATTGAGATAATTCTCATTTAATATGCCGAGTATTCCGTTTACGGCGCCATAGCAGATATCGTATTTCTCAGAGCTTTTTACTCCTGCGATGACTCCTGCAAGGCTTGCGTTGATTGCAACAGTTGGGCCGCCTGACTGGGCGACGATACAGTTTGACTGATTCATTGTAATCTCCTTATTGTGTATTTTAACTATTCTCTTCTGTAAGAATAGTTATGATATAATTTAAAATGATGATTAATCAGATTACTACATGCTACGCATTCCCGTAATCTGACTACACCTCGAAATCCGCTAATGCTACAGTTCGCATATGCGAACTGCAACCGAATATAGTGAGTAATTTAACCGTCCCCGCAGCAAATTGCTATTTTCTCGGTGTAGTGCGGGTCACTAAGGTGTACATCGAATTGCATGCAAGCATGCATCGATGATACCTTTTGACCCTTTAATCATATAGATTGTAGTATCAAACATTATTTTTAGCAAGGGTTAAAATGAAAAATATGAATAAATACGAGAATTGCTTATTGTGTCCCAGAAAATGTGGCATAAACAGAAGCACCGGACAAACAGGCGTATGTGGCGTTTCATCTGAAATAAAGGTGGCGCGAGCAGCGCTTCATTACTGGGAGGAGCCGTGCATATCAGGAAAAAGAGGAAGCGGGGCAGTTTTTTTCTCAGGCTGCAGCCTGCACTGCGTGTTCTGCCAGAACAGGGAGATTTCTGACGGAAAAGCGGGAAAGGTGATCAGTAAAGAGAGGCTGAGTGATATCTTTATGGAACTTGCTGACAAAGGCGCAAATAATATCAATCTGGTCACACCGGGGCAGTATATCCCTGATATAGTGTGGGCGGTAAACGATGCAAAAAGCCGCGGCATGAAGCTTCCTATTATATACAATACGAGCGGATATGAAAATGTGACAGAGCTAAAGCTGCTTGAGGGTATAGTGGATGTGTATCTTCCGGATTTTAAATATATGGACAGTACGCTTTCGGCAAGGTATTCAAGGGCAAAAGATTATCCGTCTGTCGCAAAGCAGGCGCTTTCAGAGATGGTCAGGCAGCAGCCGGATGTCGTGATTGACGATGCGACAGGACTCATACAAAAGGGAGTTATTGTGCGACAGCTTCTACTGCCGGGACATGTGAATGATGCAAAGGCTGTACTTAAGTACCTGTATGATACATATCATGATCACGTATATATAAGCATGATGAGCCAGTTTACGCCGATTGCACTAAAGGATTATCCTGAGATAAACCGCACAGTGACAAGGAGAGAGTATGAAAGGCTTGTTGACTATGCCCTAGAAATAGGAATCACGAATGCATTTATACAGGAGGGGGACGTGGCAAAGGACAGCTTCATTCCGGCATTTGACTGTGAGGGAGTATAATATTTACCGTTTTTCTTAATAAAATAGTAAGAATTGGCAGGCAAAAATGACTGGATTTTGTGACGCCGGTGTAGTACTATGGTTATGTGATATTTTTTAGCTGTGAAGGTACTGAACAGTTACGATATTTTGTTATTACTCACATCCCGGTGTGACAGACGATAATGTTTTTAATCACACAGGATACATCATTCAATAGAGGATACAGTGATGAAAAATATAGAAGAACAGCAGATAATAATTGAATGTCCGAATACTATCTTTCATCTATACATTGACAGTGAGGATGAGCTTTCAAAGGTTAAGGTGTTTATGAACAATATGAAGAATGTTGATTCGATAAGTCTGCATGATATATACAACTGGTGCAACAGACAGCATGTGCAGTACACGACGACATTTAATTATGACAGTAAAATGACCTTGACAGAAATGATAAAATCCTACATATTTTACTTCAGACAGAAGCTTAGATATGTAAATAATAGTGATAGGATGATAGAAACATGAGATACCCTGAATTTCTAAAGGATAGAGGAACAATAGGCTTTGTGGCGCCTTCGATGGGCTGTACAACAGAGCCGTACAGGAGTGCCTTTGACAATGCCATTAAAAGGTTTCACAGCATGGGTTATAAGACGATAGAGGGACCTAACTGCAGGTGCGACAGTGGCATAGGTATCAGCAATACACCTAAGAAGTGCGCAGAAGAGCTGAACGAGAGCTATGTTTCTGCTGACAGTGATGTGCTTATATCCTGTGGTGGTGGCGAGCTGATGTGCGAGGTAGTGCCTTATATTGATTTTGGGCGCGTGAAGCAGTCAAAGCCGAAATGGTACATGGGCTATTCCGACAACACGAATTTCACATTTTTGGAGGCTACTATTGCAGATACAGCAGGTATTTACGGGCCGTGTGCTGGCAGCTTTGGCATGGAGGTGTGGCATGAGTCACTTACCGATGCATTTAATCTGCTTTGTGGCAGGAAGCTTTCATTTACCAATTACCCTATGTGGGAGAAGGAATCGATAAAGGATGAGAATGCTCCGTTTGTGGGCTATAACCTGACTGAAAAGTCGTGTATCAGCTCTATTCCTGCGGTGGCAAAGGAAAGTAGGCTTACCATGAGAGGCAGGCTGCTTGGTGGCTGCATGGATTGTCTTATCAATCTGCTTGGTACATCGTTTGACCATGTAAGGGAATTTACTGAGCGCTACAGTGATGATGGTATCATATGGTTCCTTGAGGCTTGTGACCTTAATGTGATGGGCATGAGAAGGGCTATGTGGCAGATGAAAAATGCAGGATGGTTTTTAAATGTAAAGGGCTTTCTTATCGGACGCCCGGCGCATTTCGGAGAGGAAATGTTTGGCATAGACCACAGACAGGCGCTTTCATCACTGCTTAGAGAGTTTAATGTGCCAATCATCATGGATCTGGATATAGGTCATATGTCGCCGATGATGCCTGTGGTATGCGGAAGCATGGCAGATGTCAGCTTCGACGGAAGCAACTTTACAATTTCGTATGATATAGAGCAGTAGATTGGAGGAAAAATGATTAGATTAATAAAGAAAAAAGCAAAGAGTATTGTATGTAGCGTGCTTGCTGCGGTGACACTGTTTACGATGAATCCGGCAGTATTTGCAACAGAGACAGCTACGCAGACTGATACAGTTTCAAGCGTTGATGTATCAGGCAGTGACAGCAGTGACGCAGCTGATAAGAGTAACACAGACAGTACAACGACAGCCGGCAGTGAGGCAAACGACAAGGTGACCATCAGCAAAAATGATAAGCCATACTTAAGTCTTGGAGCAGACCTTACACCGGATCAGAGAGCGACAGTGCTTGGATTTATGGGAATCGAGCTCACTGATCTGGACAAATACGATGTGGTCTATGTAAATAATGATGAGGAGCACAAGTACCTCGATTCATACATCAGCAAGAGCGAGATTGGCAAAAGGTCACTTTCCTCAGTACTCATTACAGAGGATAAAAAGGGCGCGGGTCTTAGTGTCTCCACGCACAATATCAATTACTGTACGGTAGGAATGTACAAGAATGCGCTTGCCACAGCAGGCATAGCTGATGCTAAAATCATAGTCGCAGGACCTTTCCCTATTTCCGGAACGGCAGCACTTGTAGGCACACTAAAGGCATACGAGGAGATGACAGGCAAGAAGCTTGACGACAAGGTGACAGACGCAGCGATGGATGAGCTTGTAACAACAGGAGAGCTCAACAAGAGCATTGACGGCGATTCGAAGGATATCGAGGCAATGATTGCAGACCTAAAGAAGCAGCTTGCCGATGGAAGGCTCAAGGATGAGAGCCAGATAAAGGATGCGATAAAGGAGGCTGCAAAGGATTACGATCTGAAGCTTTCTGATGATGATATTGCAAAGCTTACATCTCTTTTAATGAAGCTAAAGGATGCCAATATCGACTGGGATTCAGTCATCAACCAGGCACAGGACTGGGCATCAAAGCTTGGCGATAAGATAAATGACTCGGGCTTCTGGGAAAAGCTTGGCAACTTTTTCATGGATTTATGGGATAAGATAAAATCCCTGTTCAGCTAGAAAAGCTACAGGAGACAGTAAGAATAAGTAGAATATGAATCAGGCAACTCCCTGAAACGTAAGCATGTGCTGCACGTTGAAGGGAGTTTTTTTATCATTAATAAAAAAATAATAAATTTCTGCCGAATACATTGATACAAAGGTCATATTCTATTATAATTAAATGGATAATGGATTAATGTAAACAATGCACATAAGAAAGATGGGATTTGATGATAAAGATAAATAAATTTCTGGCAGCCTCTGTCGTTACATTGTCATTAGCCGCATGTGACCTGGCACCATACAGCAGCATAGCAGTCTATGCGGATCAGGCGGCTAAGGTTGTGTGTGATGAGAGATACTGGGTAGCGGCGAGAAGCGGGCCGGGCACAGAGTATGAGCTGGAGCACAAGCTTTCAAACGGCAAGGATATTACTATTCTTGAGCAGACCACAGGTGCAGACGGCAAGGTGTGGTACAAGGCAAAGTACAATCTGGCAGCAAATAATGAGGAGTGTGTCAGCTATATCAGGTCTGATTTTGTATCAGCAGGTACCGGCACAGCTGCATCAGACAATGCGCAGACAGGGGATGCTTCGGCAGACACCGGCAATGCGGATGCCATACAGCAGAATAATGAGGAGCAGCTTGCTCTTGCAACCGCATCGGGAGCATATGCTACAGGTACGATTACAGGTGGCAATGTGTATGTCCGCAATGCAGCAGGCACATCCGGCACTACCAAGGTTGTCTCACTCAACTGGAATCATCAGGTTGACATAATTGGAGAGACCAGGGTAAACGGTGTGGTCTGGTATAATGTCAAGGGTACTTTAAACGGCAAGGCATTTACGGGCTGGACTATCAGTACATACATAAAGGTGACATACAATAATAGTGGAGACAATACTGATTTTGTCACGGCTATGAAGAATGCAGGCTTTCCTGACAGCTATATTCCAAACCTTACAGCTCTTCACAATAAGTATTCAAGCTGGACATTTGAGGCTGTAAATACAGGTTTGAATTGGGATACGGTGATTGAAAATGAAAGTGTAAACGGACTTAATCTGGTATCCAAATCAGCAGACAATGCCAAGAAATCCACAGCTGCCGGAGCATATAACTGGTCAACAAATACGTGGGTTGAGTACGAACCGGGATGGGTGTCAGCAAGCAGTGCCTATATTGCTTATCTCATGGATCCAAGGAATTTTCTTGATGAGACCAATATTTTTCAGTTTCAGAGTCTGGCATACAGTCCGAATGAGGCAATTGAAGGTGTCAAGTCCATAGTAAAAGGCACATTTATGGAGGGAACAAAGACCTATTCCAACAATGGCGAGAAAATCAATTATGCAAGCACATTCATGGATGTGGCAAAGAGCAGTGGAGTAAGTGCATACCATATAGCATCGCGTATAAAGCAGGAGCAGGGACAAAAGGGAACGAGCCCTCTTATTTCGGGTACATATTCCGGATACGAAGGATATTATAATTATTTTAATTTTAGTGCAACCGGAAACACGAAGGATAAGATTTATAAAAATGGTCTGTCTTTTGCCAAGAAGCAGGGCTGGAATACAAGAGTAAAGTCCATAAGCGGCGGAGCTGTAAAGGTGGGCAGCAATTATATAAATAAGGGTCAAAATACACTGTATTTTGAGAAGTTTAATGTAGTAAATACAAGCTCGCTGTATTTCCATCAGTACATGGGCAATGCCACAGCGGCTCTTACTGAGGGACAGAGTCTGGCTAAAGGATATTCAGACAAGAATCAGGCTTTTGTATTTAAAATACCTGTATACAACAATATGCCATCGTCAGCAGTGGGCTTCGATAAAGCTGGCGATACCAATAACTATCTGCAGTCGCTTGCGATAAGTGGTGTAACACTCACACCGGCCTTCAATGGAGCGACAACAAGCTATTCAGCAGTCGTTTCAAATGCTATAAGCTCAGTGACTGTTTCGGCAGATGCAGTTTCAGGAAACAGTGGTGTTTCAGGAACAGGAAGCTATTCGCTTGCTGTCGGAAATAATACAATTAAGGTAAAATGCAAGTCGCAAAGCGGTGATACAAGAACATACACTATCAATATAAACAGGCAGGCGGCATCTGCAAATAATGCAGGTGGCAATAATAATCAGAACAATAATAACCAAAATAATACAGATGTAAACATAACATCAGGTAAATACAGTATAGGTACTTATATTACAGGCATTGAGCCTGGAACCGGTGCAGCTGATTTTGTGAAGAATATAGCAGTATCAGCATCAGGTACTGTAAAGCTTCTGACAAGCTCAGGCTCAGAAAACAGCGGAAAGATTGCAACAGGCAATAAAGTGGCTGTTTATGATGCTTCAGGTAATCTGAAAAAGACATACGATATTGTTATATATGGAGATATCAATGGTGATGGTGCTGTAAATGCTCTTGATATGATTAAGCTCAACAGACATATTTTAGGAAAGGGAACACTCACAGGTGCTTATCTGGAGGCAGCTGATGCTAACAGAAAGCGTGATGGTGGAAATGCCCTTGATATGATAATCATGAACAGACACATACTGGGCAAATCAAAGATATCGCAGAATTAGAAATGTGAGGAAAGATATGAAGAAATTATTTGGATGTATATTATCACTTGTTGTGGCAGTGATGCTTGTTTTCACACCTGCCGAGCATGTATATGCGCAGGGGCTTGGTCTCAGTGTCAGCTCAAGCTCTGTAGCTGTTGGAAAAACAGTTAAGGTGACTGTTTCCATGCCGTCTGGATATTTTGGTACTGTAGTTATCTCGAGCTCTGACGAGGGAGTACTGAGTAACGGAGGAGATGGTGTGGCCAATATTGGTGACGCCGCAGGATATCCCACATCGCAGTCATTTTCATTTACGGCGAAGGCTGCAGGAAGCTGCACTATAAAGGCATATTGTACAGTTGTAGGAGATGCAGAGGGCAACGATGCCGGAGGTACAATTACCGGTGCCAGCACGAAGGTGACGGTAACAAGTGCTTCATCAAACAATGATTCAAACAGCAACAAGGATAACAAGGACAATTCCGGCAGCAATACCGGCAATGACAACAATGCAAATAAAGATAATGAAAACAAAGAGGAAAAGAAATCCTCAAACGCATCTCTTGGTTCGCTTGTTATCTCAGCAGGTACGCTTTCCCCAGAGTTTTCTGCTGCGACAAAGGATTATACAGCTACAGTAGATTACAGCTGTTCAAGCCTTGCGGTTACAGCAAATCCGGTTGATTCCAAGGCGAGTGTGACATCCGTTACAGGCAATGATTCACTTGAGGTTGGAGAGAATACGGTCAGCGTCGTTGTGACAGCTGAGGATGGCAGCACAAGTACATACAATATAGTTGTTACCAGAAGAGCCGAGGATGATCCGGAGAATGCAGATAAGCAGGATAACTGGAAGAAGTTCGATATAAATGGCACAGAGTGGACTATGGTAAATGACATTCCGGAGGATGTTGTTCCTGAAGGCTTTGAGCACTCAAAGACAGTGATTGACGGACTTGAATACAATACCCTTCATGGCACCTTCGGTGATATCACGCTTGTGTATTTACAGTCGGAAAGCGGCAATGGGCTTTTTGTATATGATGCAGCACAGAATGCAGCATATGAGTTTGTCCGTATCAATTCAGAGTCACATTTTATAGTGGTTTTACTGCCTAAGGTGGATGATGTGCCTGAGGGATATAATGAGATATCGCTCTCTATAGAGGGCAAGGGTGTGGCAACAGCCTACCAGACCAAAGTCGAAAAAACTGATGATCAGACAAAGGATTTTTACCTCGTATACGCTATGAATGACAATGGTGAGAGTGGCTGGTACACATATGATAGCGTAGATGGCACATATATGAGAACCAAGCTCAGTACACCTACAGTGGCACAGGAGGAAAACGATGCGGTAAAGAGTGAGCTTGTCCCGGGAATTGCCAATAAATATCTTGTTTTAGCTGCAATACTGGTTCTTATTATCATTATTCTGTTACTGTTGCTTATTGTATCAGCTGTGAAAAACAGAAAATATAAAGCAATGGACTATCATGATGACGATGATGATGTAGATGATGCAGCAGAAGATGTATCAAATGAAGCTTTGGAAGAAACAACTGATGAAACTGCGGACGAGATAGCAGATGAGCTGGAAGAAGAGGTTACAGAAGAGCCGTTAGATGAAGTGGCAGAAGAAGCTGCAGAAGAGTCGGTGGATGAAGTGGCAGGAGAAGCTGCAGAAGAGTCGGCAGGTGAAGCCGCAGAAGAAGCAGCGGAAGGTGCTGCAGATGAGCAAAAGATGGCTACGGATGAAAATATATCAAATGCATCCTATGTCGGAAGAACCGTAGAAATTACACCTGATTCTAAGAAAACTGTTGAGAATGAAAACTCTGAGTTTGATTTAAAAGACGATTCAAGGCAGGAAAACGTTTCTGACACAGAAAACGATGCTGATGAGGATGCTTTAAAGAATCAGCTTCAAATGGCACTTGATGGCTTTGTCAATGATGGAAATAAGCCGTCTGAGACTATAGACAGCAGTGCAAAGGATGATAATGAAGATGACAGCGAAGATGATGATTTGCAGTTCATCGACTTAAATTAGTGAATATGACTGGAGGATATGACTTGAAACCATATACAAGTAAGGCTAAAAAAGCAATAGATTTGGCTGCACGTATATCAAAGAAAATGAATTACAGCTATGTTGGAACAGAGCACATACTGGCCGGCCTTATAAAAGAGGGCACCGGTGTGGCAGCTGAGGTTCTAACAGCCTGCAATGTGGAATATGATAAGCTTATTTCGATGATTGAAGACCTGATTTCACCGGGGGATAACATCGAAGTGATGGACAGGGATGGCTATTCACCAAGGACACAGAGAGTATTGGAGCGTGCATCGGAGGAAGCCGATAGATTTGAGTGCAATGAGATAGGTACAGAACACTTGCTGATGGCTATAGTACTGCAGGGAGACTGTGCAGCTGCAAGACTTTTAAACACCATGGGTGTTAACAGTCAGAAGATGTTTATAGATATTCTTGGTGCGATGGGTGAGGATCCGTCTGCATACAGGGATCTGATGAAAAGCTATGGTACATCATACAATTCTGCGACTCCTGTATTAGATCAGTATTCCAGAGATTTGACAGATATGGCAGAGGCAGGGCTTCTTGACCCTGTTATAGGCAGAAAAAAGGAGATGGAGCGCGTTATCCAGATACTTTGCCGTCGTGGCAAAAACAATCCATGTCTGATTGGAGAGCCGGGAGTGGGCAAGACCGCTATAGTAGAAGGACTTGCGCAGGATATAGTCAGTGGCAATGTTCCGGATATTCTTTTGGGAAAGAGACTGGTTTCCCTTGATATGTCCGGGCTTGTAGCCAAATCAAAGTATCGTGGTGAGTTTGAGGAGCGTATCAAGAAGGTGATAAGCGAGGTTTCAAATGCCAAAAATGTACTGCTTTTCATTGATGAGCTTCACACTATAATAGGTGCAGGAGGAGCAGAAGGCTCGTTAGATGCATCTAACATATTAAAGCCTGCGCTTGCCAGAGGCGAGGTACAGGTAATCGGCGCCACTACCATAGAAGAGTACCGCAAATACGTGGAAAAGGATGCTGCGCTTGAGCGCCGTTTCCAGCCGGTGATGGTTGAGGAGCCTGGTGTGGATGAGACAATAGAGATACTCACAGGATTAAAGGGACTCTATGAAAAGCATCATGGTGTCATCATAACAGATGAGGGTGTGAAAGCAGCAGTAAACCTTTCTGCACGATATATAAATGACAGATTTTTACCTGATAAGGCGATAGACCTGATGGATGAAGCGGCAGCCAGGATAAGGCTTAAGAATCTGACATCATCTGACGAGCTGCTTGCTCTGAAAAAAGAGATAACAGATAAGCAGAACCGGTTGGAAAATGCTTTATCGAAAGGAGATCTCGCAGCTGCCGGCGCGCTTATGTCAGAAAAGGAAGTGCTTGAAAATAAACAGCAGAAGCTTATCAGAAAGAACCGTCGCGCAGGAGCCAAAAATCAGCCTGTAGTCGGCGAAAATGAGATAGCGGATGTAGTATCGGGATGGACCAAAATACCTGTAAATAAGCTTACAGAGTCAGAGGCAGGACGACTTGCAAAGCTTGAACAGATACTTCACAAGCGTGTAATAGGACAGGAGGAGGCTGTTTCGGCTGTCGCAAAGGCAGTCAGACGAGGCCGTGTTGGTTTAAAGGATCCTAAGAAGCCGATTGGCTCATTCCTGTTTTTGGGACCGACAGGAGTAGGTAAGACGGAGGTGTCAAAGGCGCTTGCTGAGGCTGTCTTTGGCAAAGAAGATGCCATGATACGTGTTGACATGTCAGAGTACATGGAAAAGCATAGTGTTTCAAAGATGATTGGTTCACCACCGGGATATGTGGGCCATGAGGAGGGCGGACAGCTCTCAGAGAAGGTCAGACGCAATCCTTTTTCTGTTATACTGTTTGATGAGATAGAAAAAGCACATCCTGATGTGTTCAATATACTTTTACAGGTGCTTGATGATGGCAGAATCACTGATTCACAGGGACGCACGGTTGATTTCAAGAATACAATAATCATCATGACATCAAATGCAGGAGCTTCTTCTATTATAGAACCAAAGCGCCTTGGCTTTGGCGCTGGTGAGGATGAAAAGCAGGATCACGAGCGTATGAAGAACAGTGTCATGGAGGAGGTCCGCCGTATATTTAAACCTGAGTTTTTGAACCGAATCGACGAGACTATTGTATTTAGAGCTCTCAACAAGGATGACATGAAGCATATAGTGACACTTCTTGTAAAGGAGCTTAAGAAACGCTGTAAAGAACAGCTTGATATAGAGCTCACAGTGCGTGACAGTGCAAAATCCTTTATCGTGGACAAAGCCTATGACAGAAAATATGGCGCAAGACCTCTTAAACGAAAACTTCAGGAGGAGATTGAAGACCGTATGTCAGAGGATATTATTACCGGCAAAATTAAGCGCGGCAATAAGGTAATAATTTCTACGAAAAACAAACAAATTTCATTGACTGTTGAGTAGAATTGGATTTATAATTAATATATCAATATAGCTACGGGAGGATAAAAATGGCTGTAATAAGTGAATTAATCCGTACTGAGGAAAACGGAAAGCTCAGCTTCGGAGATTATACATTGGCTGCAAAGGCAAAGCTTGACAATTTTGAGAAGGATGGAGATATCTACAAGGTAAAGACCTTTAAGGAGATTACAAAGCTCGAAAGAAACGGACTCTTTGTATACGAGTCTGTTCCGGGAACAGCGGTTATGGATTTCGAGGAGACTGCTGATACAGTGACATTTACTGTGGAGGGACCTGAGGATGCTCAGATTACTCTTGGCCTTGAAGAGGAGACGGAGTACGAAATTGATATAGCTGGAGCTGTTGCAGGTACTATGAAGACAAATCTCGGCGGCAAGCTCAGCTTAAGCGTAGAGCTTGAGGGTGTTGATTCAGTCGATATCAAAGTATCAAGAAAATAGAGCATATTTTTAGCCCGGTGAAAGCCGGGCTTTTTGTATTTTTATAAAGGAGAACAATATGGCAAAAGGAAAGACCTCTGTATTTTTCTGCCAGGAATGTGGTTATGAATCGGCAAAATGGATGGGACAGTGCCCGGCCTGTAAGGAATGGAATACATTTGTAGAGGAAACCGTAGATAAAAAGTCGATAAGCTCGTCGGGAAAAGTAAAAAAAGAATCAAAGGCGTCACAGGTTCTGCCTCTTTCGGCAGTAAAAAGCGAGAAAGAGGAGCGTATAGTGACAGGTATAGCCGAGTTTGACAGAGTACTTGGTGGAGGAATTGTGAGGGGGTCACTTGTGCTTGTGGGAGGGGATCCGGGTATAGGAAAATCCACGCTTCTACTTCAGGTATGCAGGGAACTCTCACAAAAAAAGGTGCCATTACTTTATGTGTCAGGTGAGGAATCCCTGCATCAGATAAAGATGCGTGCCGATAGACTTGGCGATTTTACGGATTCACTGGAGCTTTTATGTGAGACAAGTCTTGATATAGCAAAGGACGTGATTCAACGAAAAAGGCCGGAGGTTGTTGTAATAGATTCCATCCAGACTATGTACAATGAGGAGATAGCGTCGGCACCGGGCAGTGTCTCACAGGTCAGGGAGACAACCGGAGTGCTTATGCAGCTTGCAAAGACTCTGGGTATTTCTGTTTTTATAGTAGGACATGTGACAAAGGATGGTGCGGTTGCGGGGCCGAGGACGTTGGAGCATATGGTTGATACTGTGCTTTATTTTGAGGGTGACAGGTATGAGTCGTACAGGATACTTAGAGGCGTTAAGAACAGATTTGGTTCGACCAATGAGATAGGCGTATTTGAAATGAAGGCGGAGGGACTTGTTGAGGTGGAAAATCCGTCGGAGTATATGCTTAGCGGTAAGCCCGAGGGAGCATCAGGATCAATTGTCACATGTTCCATAGAGGGAAGCCGCCCGATACTTCTCGAGATACAGGCTCTTGTATGTCACAGTTTTTTTAATAATCCAAGGCGTACAGCAAATGGTACAGATTATAATAAAGTAAATCTACTCATGGCGGTCCTTGAAAAAAGAGCAAACCTGTCACTGTCAGACTGTGACGCTTATGTGAATATAGCAGGCGGTATAAGGATGAACGAACCGGCGATAGACCTTGGGATAGTGCTTGCAATCGCATCAAGCAAAAAGGATATTATTGTGCGTGAGGATACCATATGCTTTGGAGAGGTGGGCTTAAGCGGAGAGGTGCGCGGAGTTACCATGTCCGAGCAGCGTGTGGCTGAGGCAAAGAAGCTTGGCTTTAAAAAGTGTATTGTTCCCAAAGTGTGTCTTGCAGGAGTGTCGCATATTAGTGGAATTGAGATTGTCGGTGTGGCAAATATCAAGGAAGCGATAGAGGCTGTCAGATAGTAATTGTGAGAATTGTATATAATAAACAGACAATTTAGAAAATTTGTGTTTTTTAAGATAGTTTTACTACTTTAATTAATTGCAGTAAATACGTTGACATATGTGTGCCGGGATGATATTATATCAAAGCTGACTCGCGGGACACATTGAGTTGTAGAGCTTGTGAGTTGCAATTTACAGACATGACTTTATAAATATTGCTTTGAAATAAGCTGATTAATAAGTTATGAAAAAAGTTCTTGACAAATGAAAAACATTTTGATAGAATGAACAAGCTGTCGCAAGACAGAGAACTTAAAACAGAGTTCAAAAAAACAAAAAAGTGCTTGACAAACGAACAGTGATTTGATAGAATAATCAAGCTGTCGCAAGAGAGCAAAACAAAGAACATTGATAACTGAACAGTGAGAAACCTTGAAAGATTTTGAGAATCAATCAGAACGCTTCAATGAAAATTGAAGACCTTTAAAACAGTAAATTCAGAATTTGTGCGAAAGCGATGAAAACAATCTGCTTGCAGAATTGTTTGAGGAGCTACGGACAGTTGCAAATTTATTTGCAACCTGAATGAACGAATTAGCCAAGTTTAACTTGACTGAGATCAACTTTTAACATGAGAGTTTGATCCTGGCTCAGGATGAACGCTGGCGGCGTGCTTAAC
>OGPZ01000285.1_pt1 | contig 47676 bp, 44 predicted proteins | sample 1553111 | NCBI WGS metagenome assembly OGPZ01 (sample SAMEA2579968, study PRJEB22360) | human gut metagenome
ATAATTCTGCCAGATGATTTTGTGAAACTTGTTGAAGAGGAATAATTTTTACCACCAAATCGTCAAATACCGATTTTGTTAAACTCTTTCTATGCTCCATCCTCTGCCTTATTGCAGTCGATTCGTAAAAGCATATTATCATTAGAACGTGAAACACATTACAGCCTCCTGCCGCATTTTGGGCAGAATTCAAAGTCCTCTGTAGTTGTATATCCACAATTGCTGCATCTTTTTGTTGTGTTTCCACTTCCATTTTCAAAGCCATAACCATACTGCGGGTTTACACGCTGCAAATGCTGTGGCAATATCTCCACGTCCTCGCCTCTTGCTATCCTGCGTCCTATTTCCGGATCAAGCTCGTAAAGCGCATTACAGCATGTGGTCTGCACATAGTAGTGCCTGTTCCATTTAAAACACGGAATGAAGAACAGTGACAGCACCATGTATGTCATATACACCTGATACCTGCCATACCTGCCACATTCATCGCAGGTAATGACCTGATTGAAGTCAAAGTCCTTCCTGCCGTCCGTTATTCCCATCATAAAAAACATATATGATGCCTCCGTTTATCTGTGCCATAGTCCCCAGAAGTCTCCAAGCGATTCTCTCGTATGAAATCCCCGCTCATCCTCAACTACCGGTATTGATTTGGCATCCATTTTCTCTATATTTACATAAGTACCCTGACTCACCATTGCAAATACCCTGTCTATCTGCTCCTCTGTGCCCTGTATTTCCATAAATACCGAGCCGTCAGGGTCATTTCTCACCCAGCCTGTTGCGCCAACGCTTTCTGCCGCGTGCTCTGTTCTGTAGCGGAAACCTACTCCCTGCACAGAGCCGTACACTCTTATCTGCTTTCTGATGATTTTGCTGTCGTAATCACTCATATGCTCCCACTTCCCTGATACACATTATTTTCAGTCTACAATAGCCCTGCAAACAGCCGCATAATTGACTGCCCCAGCCTTCGCCTTGCACTTCTTCCTGTCCTGTACTTCTCCGTCACCTCCGCTGACTCAGTGAAAAGCCTTATAAAATCATCCCTGATTTCATGCACCACTTCACAATCCGCCATAAAACAGCCATTTTCAAAGTGATGATAAAGGCTTCTGTAGTCAAGATTTATGGTACCGCAGGTTGCCATTATATCGTCTGCCACACTCATCTTTGCATGGCAAAAGCCCGGTGTCCACTCAAAAATCCTCACACCATGCTTCACAAGCTGGTTGTAGAAGGAGCGTGTCACGCTGTATATTGGTTTCTTATCAGGTATGCCCGGCGTGATGATGCGCACGTCAACTCCACGCTTGGCGGCAAGTGTCAGCGCATGGCTCATCTCATCGGTAATGATAAGGTAAGGCGTGATAAACCAGCAATAACGCTGTGCCTTGTTTGCCATGCTGATATAGACATCCTCACCCACCTGCTCGTTATCGAGAGGGCTGTCTGCATATGGCTGGATAAATCCACTCTGTTTTGCCTCATAATCATAGTGTAGCAGATATTGCGATACATCCACCTCGCGCGGTACCTTGCGCTCTGATGCATTCCACATCTCGAGAAATGCGATGGTAAACGACTTGACAGCATCTCCCTCGAGCCTGATTCCCGTATCCTTCCAGATTCCGTATGGGTGTGTCACGTTGAAGTACTCATTTGCCAGATTATAGCCGCCGGTATATGCGATTTTTCCATCAATTACCGTGATTTTTCTATGGTCACGATTGTTTAAAAACATGTTAAAGGCAGGTGCAACCGGGTTGAACACCCTGCATTTGATGCCAAGCTTCTCCATCTTTTCCGAGAAATCCCTGTCTATGAAAAAGATTGAGCCCATATCATCATAAAACACCCTTACCTCGACTCCTGCCTGCACGCGCTCCGTGAGCACCTTCTGGATACGGTGCCACGATTCCTTGTCCTCTATGGCGTGATACTCCATGAAAATAAATTTCCTGGCCTTTGATAAATCGCTAAGCTGCGCTTCGAGTCCCTTTGACGCCTGATCATAATATGTCACATCCGTGTTCTGATATACCGGATAAAGTGCATTTTTTGCCAGGTATGTTGAAATTCCCGCTGCCTGTGGCACCTTTTCATACATATCGGATAGTATGTCTGCGTTTTCAGGCAGACATGGAAGAAGCATGGAATCCACCTCTTCAAACCGTGCACGCATCTTATTCGGTGCGCCGTTTAGTCCGACTAACAGGTAAAGTGACACTCCCATTATCGGAAATGCCAGTATCAGTATAATCCACGGTGTAGTCATGGATGCGGTCTGCTCACGATTGTACAGTCCGAGCACAAGTATGATTGCCAGGACGCTTGTGGTCGTGTTTATTGCTGCCGCATATTCATTTAGCCTTGTAAACATATAGACCATGAAAACTGCCTGCAATAATATCGCAAGCACTGAAAAAAACATTCTCTTTAAACCATTCTGTGTTTTTTTAGTTCCCTCGTAGGTTTTTTCCTTCATCTGTTATGCCTCCATTATCTTACTGTCTGTAATACCAAACCTCTCCATAAATTTTTAGCCACCTTCTTATTTAAGAAGCCATTCAATTTCCTCTTTATAAGGAGGAATAGTCTTCTTCGCAGAGCCCTCCTCACAAAGCCATGGTGTTTCCAGAATCTTTGGTACATTTGCAAAGGTCTCATCATGCACCAGTCGGTGCAGTGTATCATAGCCGATGGTTCCCTTGCCTATATTTGCATGCCTGTCCTTGTGTGCTCCAAGAGGATTTAAGCTGTCATTCACATGAAATACCGCTATCTGCTCAAGTCCTATCACCCTGTCAAACTCCGCAAAAACATCATCATAATGGTTCACAATATCGTATCCTGCATCATTTACATGGCACGTATCGAAGCAGACACGCAGTCTTTCTTTCCTGTCCACTCCATCATAGATTGCCTTAAGCTCCTCAAAGGAACGGCCTATTTCACTGCCCTTTCCTGCCATCGTCTCAAGTGCGATAAACACATCGTCATCATTCTGATTGAGCACTGTGTTAAGTCCCTTTACAATCTGTGCGATTCCAGCCTGCTCACCGGCATTTACATGACTTCCCGGATGAAGCACCAGTATGCGGCTCTTCATTGCCGCGGTCCTTACTATCTCCTTTTCCAGAAACTCCACTGCCAGCTCGTACGTCTCAGGCTTTACGGTGTTTGCCAGATTTATGATGTATGGCGCGTGGACCACTATCTCATTTATCCCATGCTCATGTGCATATTCCCAGCCTGCGTCTATGTTGAGCTCAAAGATTTCCTTTCTTCTCGTGTTCTGTGGTGCCCCGGTGTAGAGCATAAACACATTCGCGCCGTATGACGCTGCTTCCCTGGCTGATGCCAGAAACATATCTTTTCCTGCCATGCCTACGTGACAGCCTAATTTTATATCACTCATATTTTTCCTCTGTTTCATTGAATCTATATATCTATTATTTCTACTATAACACTACATCCCTGATAACTCTATCTAAATATTCTAAATTTTTACTAAACATGGCAAAAGTCATTGACATAGTATCAAAAACTACATATACTATCCTTTGCAACCACATATATTAATGGCATATAATTGCAATGTATGTGATGCATAACTACAGTTAACCAATTATTATAGAAATACGAGGGTAAATATGTTTGAAATAATTGTTGACTCTGCGGCAAACATTCCTGCAGAGCTATGTAAAAAATATAAAATCAAGGTGCTATCATTTGTAAACCTTGTCAACGGAAAGGAAATGACCTGCTTTGAGCCTGACCTCACACCGGAACAGGAGCGGGCAAAGGGTAAGGAATACTATGATGCGATAAGAGAAGGTGCCGAGGTAAAGACCGGACTTATCAGCAGCGGAATCTTTGAGGATACTTTTAGGGAAATCATTGAGGCTGACAAGGATATCCTGTATTTCTCCCTCAGTAAAAACATAAGCGGCAACTACAACTCAGCCCGTGTCGCAGCCGATGCTGTCCTTGATGATTGCAATAACGGCAGAAAAATACGCCTGGTGGATTCATTAAATGCATCCCTCGGACAGGGACTTCTCGCAATATACGCCAGCGAAATGCGTGAGAAGGGCATGAGCTTTGATGAGGTGGCTGACACGATAGAGACCTATCCTGCCAGATTAAACGGTGTGTTTACCGTGGGCAATTTAAAGTATATTGCAAGAACCGGCAGATTAAGCGGAACCACCGCTTTGGTTGGCAACATGCTAAGCATCAAGCCTATCCTAAGGGGCAGCAAGGACGGATATATTGTACAGTTCAGAAAATGTCGTGGCCGAAAAGCCGTATTAAATGAGCTTGTCAATCTGTTATGCGACAACATTACAGACCCTGAAAATCAGATTATCGGAGTGGCACATGCTGACGCATATGAAGATTCGCTCTATGTGATTGAACAGATTAAAAAGCGCATAAAGGTGCGCGATGTGATAAATACCACCTATGATTTCTGCACCGGAAGCCATGTTGGTCCGGAATCTTTAGCAGTATTTTTCATGGGAAAGGACAGAGAATTGGGAGCCTGATATCGGGCTCCCTTTTCACTTCTTTTATTCATCATCCTCACATAAAAAAGTCCCAGAACTCGCTTATTAAGCGGATTCTGAGACTTTTGATTTCTATTAATTGCAACTTCTATCTCATTTTAAGCTGCAGCTTTCTTGCTTTCTGATTTCTCACAGAGCTTCTTCACACCCTGAATTGCGACAAGCACACCAAGGATGAGCAGTAATACTGCGAATATAAGCTGTAATGAATTTCCAAGGTCAAGTCCTACAGAGAATAATGCCTTTGTAAGCTTGTAGATTGTCATGCCAAGTGCAGTAAATGTAACTGCCATCATGAATACCATTGGAATCCAGAGCATGCAGCCCTGACGCTTTGTCTTCTTTAAGAATACTGCGCAGGCAACAAGTGCAAGTACTGATAAGAGCTGGTTAGCTGAACCAAACAGTGGCCATATCTCTGCATAGCCTACCTTTGTAAGCATGAATGCAAGTACCAGTGTGATGATTGTTGCAAAGTATTTGTTTGTCATCAGCTTGACAAATGGACTCATATTGTCATCATCTGTGTCTGAATCAAGCCAGAACTCCTGGAATGACAGACGTCCGACTCTGGCTACTGAATCAAGTGATGTCAGAGCGAAGGCTGATACAGCAAGGTTAATCAGTGTGAACACAAGTGAGTGTGGTAAACCGATTACTGACAGGAAGTTTGCGATAGCTCCTGCGAAAATCTGTGGCTGTGTTGTAAGTCCCTGAGCTGCTGCCTCTCCCTTACCGAATGATGCTACTGCGATAAGTGCAAGGATTGCAAGCATACTCTCCATAAGCATGGCGCCAAATGAAACAGGAAGCATGTTCTTCTCATTCTTTATCTGCTTAGAAGCAGTACCTGATGATACAAGTGAATGGAAACCTGAAACTGCACCACAGGCGATTGTTACGAATAAGATTGGGAACAGATACTGTGGGTTTCCGTTTGCATCAGGGATTGCAAATGCTGTGAAAGCATCAAGGTTACAAGCAGGATTTGCAACAAATACACCGATTACCGCACCTACGATCATGAAGATTAACAGGTAGCTGTTAAGGTAATCACGTGGCTGAAGCAGTGCCCATACAGGTGTAACACTGGCTATAAGAATATATGCAAATATAATTATGTGCCATACGCTAAGGTTTAAATACATTGGGAAATTGAGTCCCAGTACTATAGCTACTATAAGTAATGCGATTGCAACAAGTGTGTTAATCCATTTGTTGAACTTAGAGTATTTAAGGAAGAAGCCAAGTGCAACTGCCTCTATGATGAAAAGCATTGATGTAGTTGCAACTGCTCCGTTGGCTACAACCTTTGTAACCTCACCTGCTTTATCAGCAGCAAAGCCATTGAAGGTTCCGGCTACGACATCAGCGAAGGCTGCAACAACAAGTATACAGAACAGCCAGCAGAATAACAGGAATAATTTCTTTCCTAATTTACCGATGTACTCCTCGATGATGTAACCGATTGTACGACCCTTGTTCTTAACTGAAGCGTACATAGATGCAAAATCCTGAACAGCTCCAAAGAATACACCACCAATTAATATCCAAAGCAGAACCGGAAGCCATCCGAAAATAGCTGCCTGAATTGGTCCGTTGATTGGGCCTGCACCTGCTATAGATGCAAACTGATGTCCGAATACTACATTGGTATCGGCCGGTACATAGTCCACTCCGTCCTCCATCTCGTAGGCAGGAGTCTTGGCATTTGGATCAATGCCCCATTTGTTTTGCAGATAACGGCCATATAATAAGTATGCTCCACCGAGCACAACAATGGCTATTACCATCATTAAGATTCCACTCATATTATTACCTCTTTCTTTTGTTTATCTTAATTTTATTTATATATTATGTTTACTCTTTTTTTAACAAATTTCAATAAATATTTTATACATAATTTATTTTTAATTTCTATAATTTTTGTTTAATTTACCAATCGGTTATAATAGGTATTCATTCTCTTTATGCTGTCTTTGTCTCAGCGGCTTCTTCTGCCTTTTTAGCAGCCATTTTGTCCTTTAATGCAAAGGCTCCGGCAAGCAGTGTGCCTGAGATTGAATGCCATGTACATGACACTGCACAGATGATGGCTGATTCAGGTGTTGAAGCAAACTGTGCTGTAGTGGTAGCAAGGTTTGTGGCAAGACCTGCATTCTGCATACCAACCTCGATAGAGATGGTTCTCTTCTTGGCTGTGTTCATGCCTACCAGCTTTCCTGCACCGTATCCAAGCAGATATCCAAGTCCGTTATGTAACAGAACTGCCGCAAAAATTACTACTCCTGATGTAAAGAACTTTGAGCCCTGTGATGATACAACACCACCTACAACGAATGCCAGGCCAAGCACCGCAATACCCGGCATGACCTTCTGAGCCTCGGCAAATGCCTTTTTCTTTCCAAGCAGGTAGTTGAGTAAAAATCCAACCGCTACAGGAAAGATTACAGTCTCAATGATTGACACAAACATCGGAAGTGCCTTGATTGAGACATGTGTTCCGCTTGCAAGCAATGATACCAGAAGCGGTGTCATAAATGGTGAGAGCAATGTGGAAACTGTTGTCATTCCAACTGAGAATGCCACATCACCACCGCAGAGGTATGACATAATATTTGAAGAAACACCACCGGGACAGCAGCCTACGAGGATAAGCCCAAGTGCGATTCCGTTAGGCAGATTCAATGCCTTTGAGATACCAAATGCGAGAAACGGCATGATAAGATACTGTGCGATTGCACCTACACATATATCAAATGGTCTCTGTGCAAGTATCTTGAAATCCTGTGTCGTAAGTGTAAGTCCCATACTAAACATGATGATTCCGATAATGATTGACTGACATGTGAACTTGTTGGATACCGGATCCACAAACAGCATCTGATTTACCCAGGCCATCAGATTCGGAACCAGAAATGTGACTACGGCGATTGCTATGACAACTATCGATGTGTAGTCTGATAAAAATTTACTTACTTTTTGTAATGCTTTCATTGTAAGCCTCCTTAACATTTTTCTGCTCACTAAAACTCTTTTATGGAATTAAAAAATCCCTTTCCAGATTGACATAATCTGAAAAGGGACGAAATAATCCGCGTTACCACCCTGATTCCACAGTGTATTACTGTGACACTCTGCATACCAGCATATGCTTTCCATATAACGGTGGACACCGGCGAGGTTTACAGACACACTTAATGCTTTCAGCCCGCTTCTTAGAGAGGATATTCCAATCTGACCATTACCTGTTCGCACCGCCCACAGGCTCTCTGAAAATAAATACAAATCGGACCTTGTTCTCATCAACGAATTTTGGTGAACATATTAATTTAAATCTTGTTTTGTATTATAGCCCTCTGACACTATATGTCAAGAGAATGATACAAATTTGTACTATAACATTTATTTATAGCTTTTATTCATGCGCTTTATTTTATTTATTCGTAATCTTTGTTGTTATACTCATCATTCCATGACTGCTGTTGTGATGTACCGTAGGAATTTTGAGCATCCCCGCCCTGAGCTGCGCCGTTTCCATACATGTTCTGGCCGTACTGCTGGTTTGTGCCATTTCCGTACATGTTCTGACCGTACTGCTGATTTGTGCCATTTCCGTACATGTTCTGACCGTACTGCTGGTTTGCCCCATTTCCGTACATGTTCTGGCCGTACTGCTGGTTTGCTCCGTTTCCGTACATGTTCTGACCGTACTGCTGATTTGCTCCGTTTCCGTACATGTTCTGACCATACTGCTGACCGTATCCGTTTGAACCGTATGGATTATAGTAGTTATTATTACTATTATATCCATCTCCCACATAAACAATGTTTTTGTTGAAGGCAATAATACAGATAAAAATCACATTGAGGAATATAAGTCCGCAGGCAAATCCGGCTCCCTTGCCAAACGCATGTGCCAGTCCGACACAGCAGAGGATATTCATAACCAATGCCGCAATCATTGCTGCAATAATCAGAATAACCGCAAATATCAGCATGCCCATGTGAGCCCCGATACGGTTTCCGGCATATCCATAGGTAGAATCATAATACGACCCCATATAACTGGATGTCATAACGGAAAGTCCTGAGGCAATAATCTCATACATCAATAAAATACATCCTGCTATACTTGCGATACTTGCCACAAGATATCCCCAGAACAGCTTCTGTTTCCCTGCAATCCTGAATTTTACATATGAGCTGTAAAACGGTACAATGGCCGCCCAGCCGTGCTCTCCTGCCTTTGCATACATAATCCATGATGCAACAATTGTCAGTACCATAACTGCCAAATTGATAAACGACTTAAAGCCGTCAATCATACTCATAATAGTATAATATGTGCTCATTTTTTCTCCCTTTCATAACCAAAGTTTGTTTGTTATTCAAAGTATACATCACCACCGGTCAGAGTGCAATAATTAAAAAGCTTTTGGAGCTTGTATAATTCACTCATTTTAAGATTCTAACAATACTCCTTTATATATTCACCAAAATATGGAAGTGCAAGTGAGATATAGCCCTGTCTGGAATTTAATATACCTCTTTTTATAAGACGATCCCTGTACATAGAGTAGCTTCCTGACTTCTCTCCCATAAGCTTAAGCACTTCTTCACGCTTGTATTCTTCCTTTTCTGTCAAAAGTCCTGCAAGAAACCTGTCCATTTCAGTCATCTCTTCCCATATTTTTTCATAAGAATATGCAAACAATTCAGCTTTGAGTTTTGGTAAAATATCTTCTAACAACTCATCCAACTTTTTCTTAAAATACAACACTCCCAATTCCTGAAATGCATATGCGTATCCTTTTGTAATTTTCGCCATTTCACGAGCCTCATTACTGTCAATATCCAACTTACTCTTATACATTTCAGTCATTCGTATCATATTAAGAGGCTCCGTTTTAACTGTTGCCGCTCTTCTGAAAAATGTAAGATTTTTGACATTGCTCAATTCCTGTATATTTTCATACAAGCCTGTACACACAAAATAAACCGGATACCCTGCTCTGAGCCATCTGCCATATTCAGACGCAAATTTTATCATCTCTTCGGACTTTGAAACCTCATCTATTCCTATAAGTATCTTCTTCCCCTTTTTCTGTGCAGCCTGTATCATTGTCTCAACTTCTACACCGATATCAAAGAAATTATTATTGTTTTCTGCCGTATAGCCGATTCCACCACCTGTTCCCATCACTGTTGCAGAGAGGTTTATCCCTGTTGTTTTCTTATCCTGTGAACCAAAACCGGCCTTTACAAGCATTGCCGCTATCTGTCCCAGTATATCTCTTGCAGGATTTACATCAAAAACAAGCCAGTTTATATATCTGCTTTCATTGGTTCTTAATTCTTCCTCCACCTTTGCAAGTATAACGGTTTTACCGGAGCCTCTGACACCGGTTATCTTATATACCGACTCCGACGGATTATCGTAAATAAAGTTTTCCAGTATCTCCTCTGTTTTCTCTGTATGGATATATGTGTATTCCGGAGTCTTACTGAACGTTGTAGTAAATGGATTCTGCATAAATTCACCTCAATTTATTATATGAAATTCAAAACTATTTATATTTTTTTATACTTTATATTGTTCTTTATAGTTTTTTATAAATTTTTATACTTTTTCTTTTATTTTATACTTTTTTATACTTTTTTGCAATAGTTCTTCCGACCTGTATATACCGTTAAAGTAATCACCGCTTTTTACAGCCCTTGACAAACCCCTTCTTAAACGGCTATAATATCGTCAATTGAAGCACAATTACATTTCAACAGGCTTTGATGGGAACAAGTACATTTCTGCAATACTTACAGAGAGCTGCCGGCAGGTGAGAGGCGCAAGGAAACAGATCTGGAATACATCCCGGAGCTTTGCACCGAACGTCATACCGGATGATTAAATATCCCCGGTTCGATTAATAAGCCGCAACGTATTGGCACACGTTATAGTGCCGGAGTGTTAGCAGAATCGGCTATTTTCACATATGTCGAATAATGTGTGACAACTCACGGAGGCATTCCTGTGCGAGCAGGATGCAAATTAAGGTGGTAACGCGAGAAATCCCCCTCGTCCTTAAATGGATGAGGGGGATATTTTATTTTTCAGAATACAGATTCATCTTATCAGGAGGAAAATCATGACAATTTATGACGAATTAGTTGCCCGCGGTCTTATCGCGCAGGTAACAGACGAAAAAGAAATCAAAGAGCTTATAAACAACGGAAAAGCTACCTTCTACATCGGCTTTGATCCTACAGCAGACAGCCTTCACGTTGGACATTTCATGGCTCTTTGCCTTATGAAGAGACTTCAGATGGCCGGAAACAAGCCTATCGTGCTTATCGGTGGAGGTACCGCACAGATTGGTGATCCATCAGGACGTACAGATATGCGCCAGATGATGACAACAGAGATTATCAACCACAACGTAGAGTGCTTCAAGAAACAGATGAGCCGCTTCATCGACTTTGGCGAGGGAAAAGCTATCATGGTAAACAACGCTGACTGGCTGATGGACTTAAACTACGTGGATGTGCTCCGCGAGGTTGGTGCTCATTTCTCAGTAAACCGTATGCTTACAGCTGAGTGCTACAAGCAGCGTATGGAAAAGGGTCTTTCCTTCCTTGAGTTTAACTACATGATCATGCAGAGCTACGATTTCTACACACTTTTCCAGAAATACGGCTGCAACATGGAGTTCGGTGGAGATGACCAGTGGAGCAACATGCTCGGTGGAACAGAGCTTATCAGACGTAAGCTTGGAAAAGATGCATACGCTATGACAATCAATCTGCTCCTAAACTCTGAGGGCAAGAAGATGGGCAAGACACAGTCCGGTGCAGTATGGCTTGATCCTAACAAGACAACACCTTTCGAGTTCTTCCAGTACTGGAGAAACGTTTCTGATGCCGATGTTCTTAAATGTATCAGAATGCTCACCTTCCTTCCTCTCGAGGAAATTGACAAGATGGAAAGCTGGGAGGGCGCACAGCTCAATGAAGCTAAGGAAATCCTGGCATTCGAGCTTACAAAGCTTGTTCACGGTGAGGAGGAAGCCACAAAGGCTAAAGAGGCAAGCCATGCTCTTTTCGCAGGCGGAGCCAACAACGCAAATATGCCTACAGTTACCGTCACAGCTGAGGACTTCCCTGACGGAGAGCTTGATATCATCTCTGTTCTCGTAAAAGCAGGACTTTGCGATTCAAGAGGAGACGGCCGCAGAAATATCCAACAGGGCGGTGTTTCCGTTGCAGATGAGAAGGTAACTGATATCTCTACAAAATACACTCTCGACGATTTCAAGGGCGAGGGTCTCATTATCAGACGTGGTAAAAAGAAATTTGCCAAGGTTGTAGCTGAATAGACAGAGAATCCCCGGTAGTTACTACCGGGGATTTTTTACTTTCAGCCATATTTTATTTTGAAAATTCATTTGCAGGAAATTCATATGGCACAAATTTACTGCTACATGTAACTGTATACTCCGTTTCTCCCGAAACCGTTTTTTGTTCTGTGCCAACACCCTCTCCACAAATCCAGTATGAATCATCATTTTTATTCTTTAGCATAATATCCCCACACTAAATTAGCATAGTGTACAATAGCCATATGTTGATAGCTGACAGGCCTTGGGTAGCTGTAATCCATAAAACTTCTAAAACAGCTCCCCAATCCAGTCCAAAAACTGGAAAAATTCTGGAAAAAAGTAGCTGAAACCGCTGAAATTTCTAAAACAGCTCCCCTAACCCAGCGAAACAGGATGGCTTATTATCCATCATTTATATATATTAAACCCTACTTTTTCCTCATCTTCCCTTGACTTCTCATTAATAAGTTAATATAATTTACCTAATTGATACATCAACGCTTTAAAGCGCTGACAAAAGGAGGAATTATCATGAAAAAGAGATCTAAAATTTTAGCTTCACTTGTTCTTGCCGGAACAATGGTTCTTGGACTTGCCGGATGCGGAGATTCCGGTTCAGCAAACGGTGGCACACAGTCAGGCAAGAACTCAGGTGCCAAATATCAGGTAGGTATCTGCCAGCTCGTACAGCACGAGGCTCTCGATGCCGCTACAAAGGGCTTTGAGGATGCATTAAAGGACAAGCTCGGAGACGAGGTATCCTTTGACGAGCAGAATGCCGCAGGAGATGCTTCTACATGCTCTACAATCTGCACCAAGTTCGTCACCAACGACTATGACCTTATCCTTGGAAATGCCACAGCAGCTCTTCAGGCTGCTTCAGCAGCTACAGACTCTATTCCGATTCTCGGAACATCTATCACAGACTACGCTACAGCTCTTGATATGTCAGACTGGTCAGGCACTACAGGAAAGAATATTTCAGGTACAACAGACCTCGCTCCACTCGACGAGCAGGCTAAATGCATCAAGGAGCTCTTCCCGGATGCAAAGAACATCGGTATCATCTACTGCTCATCTGAGCCAAACAGTATCTACCAGTCAACAACTATTACCAAATACCTTGAGGACGAGGGATACACTGTAAAAGAGTACACCTTCTCTGATTCAAATGATGTTGCTGCAGTAACACAGAGCGCATGTGATGCATCTGATGCAATCTACATCCCAACTGACAACACTGCTGCTTCATGTACAGAGGCTATCAACAATGTAGCTTCACAGGCTAAGAAACCTATCTTCGCCGGCGAGGAAGGAATCGCTAAGGGCTGTGGTGTTGCAACACTTTCTATCAGCTACTATGACCTTGGATACACAACAGGTGAGATGGCTTACGATATCCTTGTAAATGGTACAGACATCAAAACTATGGAGGTCAAGAGCGCTCCTAAGTTCACTAAGGAGTACCTTCCGGACCGCGCCAAGGAGCTTGGAATCACAGTTCCGGACGGCTATGAGGAAATCTCAGCTGAATAAACAGCTGCACTATGGAGGTATTTAATAAAATGATTCTAATGAATTATTTTGCAACCTTAAATCCGGTTGCATTCACCAATGCCCTTCCGGGCAATATAGCCCAGGGTCTGATTTGGGGTATCATGGCACTCGGTGTTTATATCACTTTCAGACTGCTGGACTTCGCCGATCTGACGGTTGATGGCTCATTTGCAACAGGCGGTGCCGTAACTGTTATGATGACGATTAACGGCTACAATATCTGGGTTTCACTGCTTTGCGCATGTATTGCCGGTCTGCTCGCAGGACTCTGCACCGGTCTCTTACATACAAAGCTTGGCATTCCTCCGATTCTGGCAGGAATCCTTACACAGATAGCTCTCTACTCTATCAACTTAAATATCATGCAGCGCCACGCCAACCAGGCACTTAGCGCAGATAAATATAATCTGGTGCTTTCATCGCGTAACCTGACACATGCGATAATTGTCGGTGTGATTTTCTCGGTTGTAATTATCGCGGTGCTTTACTGGTATTTCGGAACAGAGCAAGGCTCTGCTATCCGTGCCACAGGCTGCAACCCTGCAATGAGCAAGGCTCAGGGTATCAACATCGACAACATGAAGCTCATCGGTCTTGCGCTTTCAAATGCAATTGTAGCGCTCTCAGGCGGCCTGCTTTCACAGTACTCAGGCTTTTCCGATGTAAACATGGGCCGTGGTGGAATCGTCATCGGTCTTGCCGCAGTTATCATCGGTGAGGTGCTCGGCGATGCAATCCTCGGAAAGCACATGAATTTCATGGGAAAGCTTATCTTTGTCATATTTGGTGGAATTGTTTACTACATTGTAATCGGAATTGTTCTGTGGCTGCAGATGCCAAGTGATGACTTAAAGCTCTTCACTGCAATCATCGTGGCAATTTTCCTTGCAGTGCCTTACCTGAAGGGCAAGAGCAAGGCCTCCTTTAAAAAGGCCGGCAAACGCTCTGCCGCAGCACTTAACACAAAGGAGGGCAAATAAATGCTAGAGATTAGAAACGTACATAAAACCTTCAATCCGGGCACAATCAATGAAAAGCATGCCCTTAATGGTGTAAACCTAAAGCTTGAGGAGGGCGATTTTGTCACTGTTATCGGTGGAAACGGTGCCGGAAAATCGACCATGCTCAATGCCGTTGCAGGCACATGGCCTGTAGACGATGGTTCAATTCTCATCGATGGAGTGGATGTCACAGGACTCCCTGAGTTCAAGCGTGCATCATTTCTTGGACGTGTGTTCCAGGATCCAATGACAGGAACTACCGCAACCATGCAGATTGATGAAAACCTCGCACTTGCAGCGCGCCGCGGAAAGCGCCGTGGTCTTGGCTGGGGTATCACAAAGGCTGAAAAGGAGCGTTTCCACGAGCTTTTAAAGGAGCTTGACCTGGGACTCGAGGATCGAATGACCTCAAAGGTTGGTCTGCTCTCAGGTGGACAGCGTCAGGCTGTTACACTGCTCATGGCTTCACTCCAGAAGCCGAAGGTGCTGCTTTTGGATGAGCACACCGCAGCTCTCGACCCAAAGACAGCCTCAAAGGTGCTCGCTCTCACAGACAAAATCATCAATGAGAACAGCCTGACAGCCATGATGGTCACACACAACATGCGTGATGCCATCGCTCACGGCAACAGACTCATCATGATGAATAACGGACAGGTTGTCCTTAATATCTCAGGCGAGGAAAAGAAAAACCTCACTGTGGAGGATCTGCTCATGAAGTTTGAGGAGGTTTCCGGCGAGGAATTTGCTTCTGATAAGGCTTTGCTTGGATAGACATATCTATATAATAATAACAAAAATTTGCAGCTCAATACACGAGCTGCAATTTTTGTTATATACTTTTTATATGAGTTCTCCCACCGGCTTAATCATATCAGCCTTGATAAAGCCCTTTATGATCAGATACTGCTCTATCGTCTTCACACAGTTTTCCACACCGACACGCTCACTGTTTAGTGTCAGGTCGTAGTTCACCGGATTGGTCCAGTAGTTTCCGTGTGTATAGTACTTGTAATAATCTGCCCTGAACTTATCTGTTCTCTCAATCGTGGCATTTGCCACCTCCGATGTCACACCCATATTGGCTATGGTACGCTCCACACAGAATGCACGCGGTGCCTCAATGTATATGCTCACTACATTTGGGCGGTTCTTTAATACATAGTCGGCACATTTTCCTACTATGACGCAGGATTCCTTGTCTGCAAGCTCGTTGATAATCTGGCTCTGATACTCAAAGAGCCTGTCATCTGATTTGAACTTCTCATTTCTTGATATATATCCCTTTGCTCTTGGAAGCCCTCGCAAAAAGCTCGTAAATCCGCCCTCTTCACGCAGCTTCTCATTTACCTCCTGAAACACATTCTCGTCAAGTCCGCTCAGCTGGCTTGCAAGAGTCAGAATACGGTTCTCATAACAGTGTATTCCAAGCTCTTTTGCCAGCTGTGATGCTATTGCTTTTCCGCCTGTTCCAAATCCTCTGGCAAAGGTTACTACAAAATTATCCATTTATCATTTCCTCCTTCTGAATGCCAACCATATCTAGCCTGCCAGATATCTGCTTAAGAATTCTCTTGTTCTTGGATTCTTAGGATTTGTAAACAGCTCTGACGGTGCTGCATCCTCTGCCACATATCCTGAGTCCATGAAAATAGTTCTTGTAGAAACATCTCTGGCAAATGCCATCTCATGTGTGACGATTATCATCGTAAGTCCTGTCCTTGCGAGGTCCTTCATGACATTTAGCACCTCTCCGACCATCTCAGGGTCAAGCGCCGAGGTCGGCTCATCAAATAAAAGCACCTCCGGGTTCATACAGAGTGACCTGGCAATGGCAACTCGCTGCTTCTGTCCTCCTGATAGCTGCGATGGCTTTGCATTGATATAAGGAGCCATACCGACTGCCTTCAGATGTGTGATTGCCCTGTCAAAGGCCTCCTGCTTTGGCAGATGAAGCACTCTTCTTGTACAAAGCATACAGTTCTGGAGCACTGTCATATTGTTGAACAAATTGAAGGACTGGAACACCATTCCCACCTTTGAACGGTAATCATTGATATCCTTTTGTACATTTCTGACCTCTTTATCGTGATATAAAATCTTTCCTGAGGTCTGTTTCTCAAGCTTGTTGATGCACCTAAGCAGTGTTGATTTTCCCGAACCTGAGGAGCCCACAATACAGATGACCTCGCCGGAATGCACATCAATATCAATCTTTCTAAGTACCTCATGATCACCAAATGATTTGCTTAAATCCTTAATTGAAATTACTGTCTCACTCATATTGTGCCTCCTATTCATTGTCCATGTACTCAACTGCGAGTGCATAGTCTGTCTTGCCCTGCAGCTTCTTTTCAATCAGCTTGAAGAGCTTATCAAATACAAAGCACAGTACAAAGTAAATTACCGCGATGACCAGATATGACTCAAAGTACTTGTAGTAGTTTCCACCGACTGTCTTGGCAGCCATGAAAAGCTCCTGCACAGCGATAACATTGAGCACTGATGTCATCTTCAGATTTAAAAGGAATGTATTTGCCATCTCAGGAATGATGTTCTTGAATGCCTGCGGCAAAACTACATAGAGCATTGTCTTAAACGGTGACATTCCCATGGCCCATGCGCCCTCGCGCTGTCCCATATCTATTGAACCGATTCCTGCTCTGACTGTCTCTCCCATGTAGGCACCTGTATTTAATACAGTTACGAGGATACCTGCAAATACAGGTGTCAGGTTTTCATAGCCCATCTGTCGTATTCCATAGTACACAATCATCGCCTGAACTATCATTGGTGTGTCCCTGAATACTTCAACATAAACCGTAAATATCACCTTTACTATACGGATAAGGACCTTTTTTACGATGTTGTCGCCATCGTTAAGCTTTACATCATTTACTATGCCTACGATATATCCCAATACGAAGCCAAGCAATGTACCAACTACCGATATGTACAGCGTAAGCCAGGTTCCTTTGATAAACATGCTTGAATATTTCTGCGCCAGAAATATCATCCATTCTAACGAATTACTTGGATTACTTATCATCATACTGCTACCTCACTTTTATCTCTCTAATCCCCAGCTTACGCCGGTTTATCAGACTATTGTGGGATGATGCGATATAACATCATCCCACAGTCCTTCATCTTTTCGTGAATCAGATAAATCTCTAACAACTAGTTGGCTGCCGGCTGCTGTGTCAGAACCTGATCCATCAGCTCATCCATCTTTGCCTTGTCATTCCAGCCGATTGCATTCATGGCATCCTGGATTTTATCTCTGAGTGCTGTATCATCCTTTCTTGTTGCGATACATACATTTACCATTTCATCATCACCTGTGAATGTATCATTCTCATCCAGCTCGATAATCTGTAAATCATCATTTGTCAGTGCTGCTGACTCTGCTGTCGGAACATCAATTACACATACATCTGCGCTGCCGTTTGATATTGCGAGGAAGCACTCTGATGTAGTCTCAAAGTTTCCTGACTGCTCAGCACCCTTTATCTGATCTAAAAGTGGAATCCAGCCTGTTCCAAGCTGTGTCGTTACTTTGCAGCCTGTATCTGCAAGATCTGAAAGCCCCTTTACATTTGAATACTTGCCGCCCTTCTTAACAACGATACAGTTGTTTCTATAGTAATAAGGCTCTGTGAATGCGTATGACGCTTCTCTTTCCTTTGTCTTGCCCATACCGGCGATGATACAGTCATAATCTCCTGCATCGAGTGAGATACCGATTGATGACCACTCAACCTTATGTACCTCAAGGTCCATTCCCATCTGGTCTGCAAGCTTCTGTGCCACTGCTACATCATAGCCGTATGCATAGTAATCAGAGCCTGCTATCTTGACTGCCTTGCTGCCGTCCGGTGTGGTATCTGTATCCTGTGTCCAGTTGAATGGAGCATATGCACATTCCATACCAACCTTTAAAACCTTCTTTGATGAGCTGTCTGCCGCTGAGCTATCTGAGGCAGCTCCTCCTGATGACGAACCACATCCAAACAATGTTGTCACTGCCATTACACCTGTCAATATCAATGCTGCAAATCTCTTACTTCTCTTCATCATAATCTTTACCTCCTTGATTATTGAAATACGAAAAGGCGCCGGAGTTTTTCTCCAGCGCCTTTGCTTAGTTCGTATAATAAACTTAATGAAGCAGCTTTGCAATGTTAATTTTGCACAATTTGTTTGTGCATTTTTACAGTAGCTAATTAAACATAAGCCTTTTTACAAGAATACAATTAACTACATCCAGATATTCCATCGAGTCATCAAGGCTGATTTCCAGTATTTCTTCTATCTTTTTCAGACGGTATTGCAGGGAATTACGATGAACGTACATCATCTGTGCCGTTTTTTGGACATTAAAGCCACACATATAATAATTGAGCAGCGTATCTATGAGAAACGAGCCGTTTGCATTGTCATACATCTCAAGCCGCTTTAGCTTCTCGTTGCAATAATCCATGATTTCCTGCTGATTGCCACTGTTGAACATATACTTGTATATGCCCATGGAGCTGGCACTGATTACCTTCTTGTTGGTCGGATTTGGTAAAATATCCTTTTTGGGGATGAGATTTTTCGCCTCCTGATAGCTCTTGCCAAAATCCGCAGGCTTCCTGTATGCAGCACCGAGTATGCATGTGCTGTGAATGAGCCCTGCAAATGGTGCACGACTGTCTAAGTCCCCAAGTATTCTTTCAATCTGATGCTCTGTCTCCATATCCTTTGTCTCCTCAAAAAGAAGCACAAATTTGTTCAAAAACCTCATATACATAGGCGTTTTCTTCATATGGATAACCTCGCGGTTCAGGCAGTCGGTATAGTATGTATATGTGTGCTCGTCCTGCTCCAGATTCACTCCGTATTTGCGGTCTATCACGATGATTCCCACTCTGTACGGCCGGTCAAAGGTCAGACCAAACTGTGCAGAAATCTTCTCGATATACTTATCATTTACCTCATATCCAAAAAGCAGATTGTACAGGTAGTCCCCGGTCCTTTTATTATCCACACTGGTCTCTAAAAGCAGCTCTCCGACGCTCTGCGCAATATCTACAAAAGTAGCTCCCGCCCATCGGATATAAAACAACGGCAGCTTGAGTTCATCAGCCTTGTCCTTCATTCTCTGTGGTGTCTCTTCCCTGTCCTCCACAACCGAAATCGCAAAGCCAGATATTCCCAGCTCATTTAGCTCAACCATGGCATCATATGCCTCGTCCATGGAAAATCTCTTGTAATCTACCACAAGCAACGCAAAGTTGCCCGGATTCATATGATCCTTATAAGGCTTTGTCTGCACCAGATACGTCCATGACACCATCCTATCAAGCCCTGCTGCTCCCGCCACAAGCTCCATTCCGTCCATTTGCAAATTGTTAACATCCCTGCATGAAATCATCTGCGTCTCCCTGATATCATTAAGCTTCGGTGATTATCCCAAACCGCTTCACATTACTTATATCCACAGCCGCTTCGCCCCGGCATATCCTCTCCGTGCACATACCTGGCATTGAACTCCATATTTATCTCACGAAGCTCCTTCTTTCCGTCAATATAGTCCTGATACATCTCGGCAAGTCCCGACATGCAGCCATCGCAGGTAGCCTCGATATTGCCTAGCGACTCAGCCACAATTGCCTCACGTTCCTCTTTTGTTGTCTCATTAATTAAATATCCCATTTTGTATGCTTCCTTTTCGTATGTTTCTTATCCGTATGTTTCCTGTCCGTGTATTTCCTGTCCGTATGTTTCGTTTCCGTATAATGCATAAAAATGATATGAGGGTCAATATATTAAAAGTCGTAACTGTTCAGTACCTTCACAGTTGCGAGCCGCAAGCGCATAAGAATCAGCTGCGCTGATGGGCGCTTGCTCCTACATAATATACGTTTTCTTACGAAATATGCGGTACCGCATATTTCTGTACTGAACAGTTACTAAAAGCCCAGATTCTCATCTACAAGAATAATCTGGAAACGTCCCTTCACCCTTGAGAAGCGTGTGGTCAGAATCTGACAGCAGATACACTGTGGGCTCTTGCAGTCAAAGCAGGTGCCGTTCTTTGAGCATGGTGTGTCGATGCCAAAGCGCTGTGCGTTGATAGGCGCTGCCTCATTTCTCGCACGGCTCATAGCGTCTGCCTCAGTCTTTACGACCTTGTTCATGCCTACTATAAGAAGCACATGTTTTGGTCCGTAAGCATATGCAGCCACGCGGTTTGCATTTCCGTCAATATTGATAAATACGCCATCCTCGCTCATCGCATTGACACTTCCAAGGAAATAATCCGATGTAAATGCCTTTAACGCTATCTCCTGCTTCTCCTCCTGCGTAGACACCTTGTCCCTGTCATAAAACTGATATTCTCCGTTTGAGAGCGCCTCATACAGACCACACTCCTTCACCGATGTGGCACCGCCCATATTGATTGAGCTGCCCTTTGGAATCAGCTCCAGTGCCTTCTTAACAGCCTCTTCCTTTGTCTCGACATAATATGCCTCCATGTTGCGCGACTCAAGCGCGGCCACAAGGCGCTTTCCCAGTAATTCGTTTCTCATTTTTCTTACGTCCATAGTGTAAACCTCATTTCATGCTTATTGCCAATTCCAGTTTGTGCAATTAGCTGTATTAATTGTTGTTATTATACTACTTTACGGGGTGTGTCTGCAATTTATTCGGGAATAAATGATTGTACTTTTCATTCTAATAGAAAAAAGTGCACAACAAAAAGAGCCCTTTCGAGCTCTTCCTGCTTTGTACAACATTAAATTGTAGATGATTACTGTAAGAGTGAAAGTACCCCCTGGTTAGACTGATTAGCCTGTGCAAGCATAGACTGTCCAGCCTGTGCAAGAATGTTGTTCTTGCTGTAGTTAACCATCTCTTCAGCCATATCTGTATCACGGATACGAGACTCAGCTGTTGTAGTATTCTCAACTACGTTGTCGAGGTTGTTGATTGTGTGCTCAAGACGGTTCTGAACAGCACCGAGTGATGAACGCTGTGAAGATACCTTGCTGATTGCATCTGAGATAGCGTCGATAGCGTATGTAGCAGCGTTTCCGGAATCATCTTTAACGTTGATACCCTTGATTCCAAGGCTTGCAGTATCCATAGAGTCAATGCTAACCTGAATCTTGTTTGTCATGTCGGCATCAGAACCTACGTGGAGACTAAAGCTTAATGAGTTGGCAACCTTAGCCTGGGCAACGTTAATAGTGAATGTGTTATCTGTATTTGTAACACCAACATTTCCTTCTGTATCACCAATACTATTTGCAGCTAATAACTCATTTTTAGCATACTCATATGCTTTGCTCTTAGAAATAATGCTTGGGTTGTTATCATCAATTCCATCTGCGTTTGCATTACCATCGGCATCCTTTTCATCATTCATAACGGTAAGCGTTGTAGTTCCATCTGATACCTTAGAACCAGCTTTAGCTGCAAAATTCTGTAAATCTGTCAATGATGCCTTATCTGCTGCATTTGCTGTATCACCAAGATCTCCCTTTGTTAATTCAGTAGTTCCATCTGCTCGATACACCTTTGTATCATCAGCCTTAAACACTGTTCCGTTAATTGTATAAGTCTTCATATCTTTATTAGTTCCAGCTTTGATAAGATCCTTTGCATCGTCTGCTGTAGAACCAATAGTATAATTTTTTCCACCTATACTTACAGAATCACCTGCTTTTAACTCATTCATTACAAATGTGGCTGTTCCATCACCATTATCTGTAATCTTACCTTTTAATCCAGCATCATGTGCACCAAGATTAATAGTTTTTGTGCCATCCTCACCTTTTAATAAGTATGTCTCATTAAATTTTGTTGTCTCAGCAACACGGTCGATTTCAGTTGTCAACTGATCAATCTCATCCTGAATTGCCTGACGGTCTGAATCCTTAGAGTTTGTACCGTTTGCTGCCTGTGTTGCAAGCTCGTTCATTCTCTGAAGCATTGAGTGAACTTCTGTTAACGCACCCTCAGCTGTCTGTACAGAAGATACACCATCCTCAGCATTTGTTGAAGCACGGTCGAGTCCACGAATCTGCTTTCTCATCTTCTCAGAAATTGTAAGTCCGGCTGCATCATCTGCTGCACGGTTGATTCTGTAACCTGATGAAAGCTTCTCTGTGCTCTTTGACTGTGCGCTTGTTGTTACGTTGAGCATTCTGTTGGCATTTGCTGCCTGCATGTTGTGTTGTACTACCATAATATAATCCTCCTTGTCCCATATTCATGGGTTATTATGTTTGACCTCTGGAAATCCTTTTCCCGAGGGTTTTGCAGCTGCTTTGTGTTTATTTTTATTTAAGCAGTTGCGGTTTTCTATAACAAGCGGCTTCCCGGGTGTGGCTTGCGCCACAGCCGCCTATTAACTTGTTTGCCTATGCTTTCTTATCTGCTTTAGCCGGCTTTGCCTTTTTCTGTCTTTCATTCCAGATAATCTTCTTTATTTCATGCTGTGCTTCCTCTGAAATCTTTGGCTCCGGATAATATGTATCCTTTCTCTTCTCAGGATTCGGATCATTATTTGACCTTGAGATGTTCATCTCTCTTGGAGCATCTATCATGAGACGTCCGTTCTTTCCGCTTCCACCGGCATAGACCACTCTGATGTTGTCCCCGATATTTACATATTCTCCCTCTTTAAGCGATAATTTAAGCATTATGTATACCTCCGTGCACTTGATTTAAGCTATTTCCATGCTTATGTGAAATGTAACAATTCTCTAAGAAATGTTGCATTTTTCGTCTAAGAACAAGGATTTTTGTGGGGAAGTGGTCATTAAAAAAGGCAGATACAACCAATAAATGGCAAATATAATTTTTAAATAAGTTGTAATTGGGTGTAAAGTATTAGAATTGATGTCCGATATAGTAACTGTAAGATAAAAAATGCAACATTTCTTAGAGAAATGTTGCATTTTTCACATTGTTACCATATTGAATTACTTTCTTGTGTATTGCGTCTAGAAATGTCTGCTTTTTACCTTTGGTCTTTCGTGCTCCCCCATAACACCATACTCTTTATCGGCCAAAATCATACACCTCATTCAATTCAGGTATAGATGGTGCTGCTCCCTGTCTTGAAACTGCTATAGCCGATGCTTTTGCTGCTATCTGCATTGCTTCCTTCGGTGAAAGTCCTTTTGCGATACTTCCGATGAAAAATCCGGTAAATGTATCTCCTGCCGCTGTAGTATCAACCACCGGTACCTTCACTATCGGCTGGTGGATTTTTTGTTTTTCATCTTTATAGATTGAGCCGTATTCTCCTAAAGTCAACACAACTTTGCTGTTTGGAAAATGGCTGCATACTGCGTCCAGAAGTGCATCAGTTTCAATCCCTTCTTTTTCCGTGCAGACATCAAATCCTGTTAAATCCTTAGCTTCAATCTCATTAAGAAGGAAATAGTCTACATACTCAAGCGGATATGTAAAAATTTTTTCATCCATCGGTGACGGATTGAGCACTATTATCATGCCCTTCTCATGCGCTCGCTCCATGATATATGCGATCTCGTTTATCTCATTTTGCAGAATCAGATAATCGCCTTTTTCAAAATGGGATAATACTTCATCCACCTGTGTCCTTGTGTTCTGCCTGTTTGAACCACCGTACAGCAGTATGCAATTCTGACCATTTGGCTGTTTTTGTATGATAGCATGGCCATTTCGGCCCGGCAGACGGCTGATGAAATCTGTATGTGCTCCCGCTTTTTGCAGTATCTCTGCCAGAAACTCTCCATCCTCGCCGATATTACCTGCATGCCATGTGTCTATGCCACTTTTGGCAAGGGCTACAGACTGGTTAAGTCCTTTTCCTCCCGCAAATATTGCCATGTTCTGTGAGGATATGGTTTCTCCACTTCTCACAAAATGCTCTACATTGTATACAAAATCAATATTTAACGATCCATAATTTAATGCTTTCACGTCTGCAGCCCTCCAAATAATATATATTTCTTTTAAATAATCATATACTTTCCTACAGGAATATAACCATAGAAAGTACAAACATTACCACTGTTCCTGCAATCATTGGTACAGAAGTTCTTTTTACTACTTCAAGCGGCTCGCGTTTTACACTTCCTGCCACAATCATTACTACCGCCGATACCGGTGAAACCGCACGGAGAAGGTTTCCGGCAAGTCCCATTGGAATAGATACCGCAAGCGCTGAAATTCCTGCTGCTGCCGCAAGCGGCACCATAAGCGGAACCATTGCGAAGAATAATGCTGTACCACTTCCACTTAAAAGTACGATAAGTGCTGTAAGCGCAACCAGTATGAGTGGAAGTACAAATCCAAGTCCTCCGCCTGAAAGACCTGTCATGGCACTCTGTAATGCTGTGATAAGTCCGATTGATTTTAATCCTGTAACAAATACTGTTCCTGCAACAAGGAGAGCAACTATCGGCATTGAGCCGCCCATTCCCTTGAAGAATGCCTCTGTCTCTTTAAGAGTCTCACCAGCATTACGTTTTCTGATGATCTCACAGATGATTGCTACGATAAATGAGAATAATGTTGCTACTTCCACGCTTATATCAATCTGTGCTCCTGTAATCTTCTGTACAGCAAATGAACCGATCAGCAAAATAATAGGAAGTAATGGTAAAATTGCATATACTGTCTTGTACAATGCCCCGCCTTTAATTTCCTCAACATCTTTGCTCTCTACTGCCTTAGCCTCGATCACACCTGCTTTTTTATCACATTTTTTCTGCCAGAAGAAATGGATTGCTGCCATGATAAGCAGTGTAGGTATTGATACTATTGCATGATATTTGAATACATAATCTGTTGCTGTAAGTCCTGCAAATTCTGTTGTATTCGCAAGCTCCGCTGCAATCGCTACATTATCACTTCCGAGTGGTGTAGGCACAATAGTAGCTGTTGTAGCAATAATACCTGCCGCTGTAAGTGAGCTCATTCCAGCCTTTATAAGGATTGGATATAGTGTTGCGAGCAGGATAACTGCAAGGTTTGATGCACTTGGTATAACAAGTGAAAGCAGGTTTCCGAGTAAAAATACGATCGGTACCAGTATATATACTGATTTGATTTTTGCTATCGGCTTTGTAAGCACGTTTACTGTTACGCTGTTTGCATTTATGGCACTCATATATGCTGAGTAACCGCCAAGTATCAGTATGATAAATCCTGATGATGATATGGTGCTCTTAAACTGATCTGCGATTACCTTTAAAGGATCTAAAAACACCGATCCTGTCGATACAAAATCCTCACCTCCAAGCGGATTTCCCAGTGCGCATCCCACAAACATAAGTACAATTCCCATCAAAAAGAGCGTTATCTTGATATCCATCTTTTTGATAAGCATAAAAATTACTATCGCCACAGATATAATGGCTGCGGCATACATGACAAATGTAGTCATAGTCCTTCCTCCTTAAATATAATTTATATACATCTTGAAATTGACTGCTTGAACCATTCTCTGAATTTTTCACCGTCAATATCAGTACACACTTTAGCATTCGGTTTCTTTTTAAGATAACCCTTCAGGTCAACCACGGTACATCCCGTAGTCATAGTGCCATTAAGTTCAACTCCTACGTAGGTTTCCTCAACTGTATAAATCCCCGGGCAAAGCAGGTATGCTATTGCACAGCTGTCATACATTTTAAGTCCTGTATTAAAGCTGCCGCCTCTGTAGTGTTTGAAAAGATGATATGCCATATCTCCGACTTTTCCCATCTTTTTGATTTCTTCACTATCCTGCGGCATAACAAGCGCTTTCCAGCCAACATCAAGTCCGGCCATTACAATCGGAACACCTGAATTAAATACCATTGCAGCGGCCTCCGGATCTGTTGCCACGTTAAACTCTGACATAACACCTTTATTTCCTCTGGTGACTGAACCGCCCATCATGACGATTTCTCTGATATTTGATTTTACCTCAGGATAAAGGGCAAATAACAATGCTATATTTGTCATGGCAGCTATCGGCACTATAGTTATAGGCTCATCGCTTTCCATTATCACTCTTCGCATCGCGTTTACGGCATGTTCCTGTAATAAAAGCTCTGTTTTCGGCTCCGGAAAATCATATCCCTCCATTCCACTTTTTCCATGGATATCCGAAGCATCCACAAACTCCGCCAGAAGCGGCTGTGCACAGCCTTTCGCTACCGGTACATCCTTTTCATAAAATTTTAAAAGCTTAAGCGCATTTTCTGTCACCTGATCCAGCGAAACATTTCCGGCTACAGTAGTGATCAGCTTAACATCCAGTTCCTCTGAAAATAATGCTATCGCAATCGCAAGGGCATCATCTATGCCCGGATCGGTGTCAATTATAATTGGTCGTTTACTCATGTGATTCTCCTTTTCTACATGTATGTTTTTCTGATATAGATTTGGTATATGCGGTACCTCATATGCCTTTATATCAACGTTATAAAATATAAAATACAAATAGCTGTCACTATGTACATAACAGGCTGTATCTCTTTCACTTTTCCTGAAATCAGCTTCATAAGTACATACACCGGGATTGCTATACAGATCCCATTCGCTATGTTGTTTGCAAATATAGTAAAGCCAATACATAAAAATGCCGGCATATACTCTGTCATATCAGAGTAATCAATATTTTTCATCGCACCAAGCATATGTATTCCAATATATATAAGCACCGGTGCTGTTGCCGCTGTCGGTATCATCAGCACAATCGGTGAAAAAAATAGCATGAGCAGAAAGCATATTCCTGTAAATATAACGGTAAGCCCCGTTTTTCCGCCTGCCTCAACACCAGCTGATGACTCAAGGTATGTAGTCATGCTCGGTATTCCAAACAATGCGCCTACACTCGTTGACACTGCATCCACCTGAAAACATTTCTCAATTCCCGGCAGATTTCCCTTTTCATCCAGATATCCTGCTTTTGCCCCTACGCCCAGCACCGTGCCAAATGTAGAGAAGAAATCCGGTATGAAAAGTGCTATCAAAAATGGAATATATGCTGTATTCAATGCACCCTTTATATCGATGTCCAAAAATATATCATCCACTTTTCCCGGAAATGAAATTATCCTATCCGGCAGTTTGGTCACACCAAGCGCAATTCCGGCTATCGTTGTAATAAGTATAGATAAAATAATGCCTCCCGGTATATTCTTTATCTTTACCAAGAGCATCAGGCAAAATCCTATCAGACAAAGAATAACTTCCGGTGACCTTAAATCACCAAATATAAGACAATTCTTTTTCTCGCTGGCAGCTATAAGTCCACAGCTTTTTGCCCCCAGCAGAGCTATGAACAGCCCTATTCCTGCACTTACCGCATGCTTAAGGCTGACCGGAATCACTTTTACTACAGCCTCTCTCAGTCCCAGAAAAGAGATTGCAATAAAAAGTATTCCACTTAGGAATATCACTCCCGCTGCTTTCTCCGGCGAAATGCCTTCATTTGTTATCATGGATACCACTATTCCTGTACTTCCAAGCCCAGGTGCCAGTGCAAACGGTCTGTTTGTGTAAAATGCCATTGCACATGTGGTAATGACTATCAACAGTATAACCGCTGTCATTACGGCACTTTTATTTAATCCTGCACTGCCAAGCATATTCGGAACTGTTGCAAGAACATATGCCATCGTAACAAATGTTGTAATTCCTGCAATCATCTCAGTTTTTATATTCGTACCATATTGTGACAGTCGAAATACCTTCTCTAAATATTTTCCCATATACATCACCTTTCCCTTGCCCTTTCGACAATTTAATAGTAATATAAAACATATCATGTGTCTAATTCATTGTTTTCATTAATTCTATACCTTTATGGCATAGTTTTGAATTTATGTAATTACATATACGGGGGATCTGTCATGGAATATACTGACCTTGAATATTTTATAGCGATAGCTGAACATCATAATCTCACACGTGCTGCAGAGGCACTCTATGTTTCTCAGCCAACATTAACTAAATATCTGCACAAGCTTGAAAAAGAACTCGGTGGAAAAGTCTTTAGACGAAATGGATACCAGTATGATCTTACTTTTTTGGGTCAGCGTTATCTGGATTATGCAAGAAGAGTACTGGCACTCGATCAGGACTGGAAAAAAGAGCTTTCAGATATGCGCTCTTACTATAATGGCGAGCTGAATATTGCGCTTCCGCCAATGCGCAGCACCAGCCTTATACCACAGCTGCTGCCTGCTTTTAACGAAAAACACCCAGGTGTCTGCATTAATTTTTTCGAATATGGCCATTCGATACAGGACAAGCTGATATCCGATACCAATCTGGATTTTGCCATTTTAAGCAACTGGCAGGAGCATCCCAAACTAAATTATGAGCTGCTGTGCCATGAAGAAATATTATTAGTACTGCCTGTCGGACATCCACTTGCCCAAAAAGCAGTAACAAAAAAAGAGTGCCGCTACCCATGGCTTGACTTAAGCCTGTTCGCTGACACTCCCTTTATATTACATTTTCCGGATCAGAATACCGGACGTTCCGCCCAAAGACTGTTTGACCAGTATGGAATACAGCCACCTGTTCCGTACCGTACAAGAAATAATCAAACCTGCATACAGCTTGCATCACAGAACCTTGGTGTAACCATTGCCTCAGAGGGATATGTGCGATATGCTGCTCCATTCTGGCCTGTGGAAGTATTCTCTGTAGGGAATCCCACTCTACAAAATGATTTAGTAATTGCATACCGCAAAAATTCATACCTTTCCACTTATGCACAGAGCTTTATTTCGCTTTCAAAAAATATATGTGCCCCTCTGTTTTAACTTTTGTATTTTTATTTCTAGGAATAATAAGACGGGCATAGTCTTTCCCTCAATAGCGATTATGATATCTGCGTTTTTCTTCATACATTTTATCATCCATATTTCTCAGAAATACTTCTGCATTATCATCTTTGCCAAATTCTGCATATCCCATAGAAACACTCAGCTCAAATGGCTCTGCCTTTGAGTCATTAAACCTTGAAATGTTTTTATTAATCTCATTTATTGTAGCCAGTACACATGCTTTATCTGCATCTGTCAGCAATACAATGAACTCATCTCCCGCATACCGGATTGCAATTCCCGCATCAGGTATTGATTTAAAAAGTATATTTCCCATTGTGCTGATAGCCTTGTCACCCATACTATGTCCAAAGCTGTCATTGATGAACTTGAAATCATTTACATCCATCATAATTCCATACAAAGAGTTTGCGTCTGTATTTTTTCTTTTTGCAAGCACAGCCTTAAGATACCTGCGATTGTACAATCCCGAAAGCTCGTCCATATATATTTTTTCCGCATACGACTGCATCTGTGTAAATATCAACGTAACAGCAGTAATAAGCCATGATGATGTAACACCATAAAACACAAGCTGTATGAGTACTCCGGCAAAACAAATACAAACAAAATAAAACACCGGAAAATAGCTCAGATTAACTCCCTGCTTTCGCGAATGATACACCATATACAGACTGTAAGCCAAATATATTACAAGTGTAATATAGCCTGCCAGTGCACCTCCTGTCCTCTGATATACATTATCCGCTGATACCTTAAACATAATCCCCGGTTTGATTAGATTGCCTAACACCATAATAACCTCTATCATCCACGGAATCATCACAACTGCCATTTTTTCAGATATCTTCTTAAAATTCCGATAAATACGAAGATTCACATATAAGCACCAGAGCAGCCCCATACTGACCGTACCAATAAAACACAGGCTGTTAGAAATATAATTGAGCTGTCTGCATCCAATAAAGCTCTTTCCATCTACAAGAAAACTTATTGTCTCAGCAACAGCTCCCAATATATTCACTTTTGCAATTCCATCATATACTTTATCTTCCGTATGAAGACTCTCTCTGTTCTTTCGCCTGCATGACAAAAGATAACACATCATCAGAACTGTCAATCCATTTGCCATTAGAATTTCTTCTATAACTATTATTGTAATCAACCTCCAAACATCTGTGAAATTCAATCAGCTTACTGTTTTATGCTTTCTGCCATATATTTCGCAGTATTGTAAGCCTAACCTCTGCAATTGTCAAGGATTGCATACTTCTTTTTATCACCAATATCCAATCTTGATGTTTCAATAAAATGCGGTTTTATGATAGGATTATGTTATAATCATCTGACGGAGGTACATCATGAAAATAACTACTCTATGCTACATAGAACACGATGGACAATATCCCATGCTTCATCGTATTAAGAAAGAAAATGATATAAATGAAGGAAAATGGATTGGTGTTGGCGGTCACGCCGAGAATGGTGAATCACCCGAAGAATGCTTGCTCCGCGAAGTCAAAGAGGAAACAGGGCTCACACTCACATCATACCGTTTCCGCGCACTCATAACTTTTATAAGTGATAAACAGGAGCCTGAATTGATGTGTCTTTTCACCGCTGATGAATTTTCCGGCAAGCTTATAGCATGCAACGAAGGTGACCTCAAATGGGTAGATAAAACTATCGTGCCCACACTTCCTACCTGGGAAGGCGACGCTATCTTCTTAAAGCTCCTGCTTGAAAATGAAGAAAATTTCTTCACACTTAAGCTTGTATATGAAGGTGAATCACTGGTTGATCAGAAGCTTGAGATTTATTAGTATCATCCTTTGAGCTGTCCAGTCGGTACTTAGATTTTTCGTTATCTCATCGCAAAACGGCTCCGGATAGCCGCACCTTAGCAATATATCATATGCGTTTACAAATATCCGCATTCCTATATCCAGCTAAAATCGCCACCTGTCACCGCAAGCGATAACAGCTTATCCATCTTCTCTACCGCTTCAACGCCTCTAACCATCTGAATAAGCTTCGCAGATTCTACAACCTTTGGCATCTCCTCATCTGGTCCTATCTCCATATCTGCCTCTTCTCCACAGTATGGACATACCAATGTTGGTGCAATTTTTAAATCCAGAAATCTGCTTCCACACTCTTTACACTCATAATAACCGCACTGCTCAGTGCCATCCGGTACATAATACATATATAATTTCCTGCCTTTCTTTTACTTATAGTACATTAAAATCTGCATCTTTTCAATCAGTTCCTACACCATGACCTGTGTCAGTTTGTCCTCCGGACTCGGGGGCTTTTGTAAAGCAAAGCTTGTTATGGACAGAAATTTTTATTCCGAAGAAAATATCAATAGGCTTTATCTGTTTAAGTATTCATTCCATCTTGCGTTTGTCTCCTCAAGCTCATGCTTTTGCATTATGCGGTTGCGGTCGTTCAGTATCGCAAGCATTTCATCGGCGATTTCTTCCATGGGAAGCTTTTTATAGTGTGACAGATATCCTATCATCCTTTGAGCTGTCCAGTCGGTATTTAGGTTTTTAGTTATTTCATCGCAAAACGGCTCCGGATACCCGCGCCTAAGCAATATATCATATAGCTCCATGCTCTTTGCTGTCCTGGGTTTCATATAGTGCCTCTCCAATCTTCTCAATCAATGTCACATCCGCCGGCAGCAATTTGCGTATCCAGCTCCTCCATTATCTCCCGCCTCAGCGCCTGCTGCGGTGTTTAAGCCCTTCTATTAACAATTTATTCTTTATTTTCATGCCATCTTATCCACTCATCACATTTTGCCTCAAGCAACTCAAAATCTGGCGTTGCATTTTTTATGTAACCAATATCCATTCTGCCCTTTTTTCTATTTACATACACGACATTAGCATGCTTTTTTAATATATCATCTTGGTTCTTTCTTATGAACTGAACTTGTTTTTGTAAAAGAGTTTTATATGCTATATCAGTAATTCCCTCTATATTTATTTTTGTCAATTCAGACTCTGGTGCCGGAATCATATTATTACACTGAATTTTACCGAAAAAATCTATTTCTCCTGATTCTTTTTTCTCATACATATAGACAACTGGAACATTTGTATCTTTTAGCAAAATAATTCTATCAGCATATGCTACAAAAGAAAAATCTTTTGGAAGATTCTCCCCTTGATAATCTCTAATTTTATAATCCTTTTTATATTTGGGTGAACTTAATGGAATGACATACTTATATCCATTTTTCTGTACTATCACACCCAAAAACTTACGTTGTTCTTTTCCATCTGCATTTGACATAATCTTCGTGGGTTCAAATTTTCGTTAATATTTTACATATTCAACGGTTACTTCGTATAGTTCCATTCATTCCTCCATAATAGTAAAATAGGACAAAGACTTAATCTTTGTCCTATTTGCCATACTTAACGGTGATGACAACCAAATATTTTCATCTCACACTTAACGGTAGTGACTCTCCGAATATTTTCATCTCACACTTAACGGTAGTGACTCTCCGAATACAAGGAACATCTCCTTGTACTTGTATTATATGCAGTTTTCAAAAAAAAATCAACATATTTCTGCGGAAGGTTCAAAAACCGTCTTTGAGATTTAGCACCAGTATTTTTTTGATTCCAAACCTTGCATATAGTCTTTCCAACCAGCATCAATGCTTTTTTGAATTATATATGAGTTCTCACATTTTATTGTTTGTTTTGCCATTTTACACGCTATCATTATCTGATAAGAAGTTCTATCATCAATGCACCCTTGAAAAGTAATCCATCAATATTCCTTTGATATGATTATATCTTCTCGCATATGAGTTTTCCACCCGGATAATTTCCATGTTGTGTGCCTTGCATATCGCATTTTTCTTTCTGTCACGCTCTTTCACCACCGCATCCTCAAAGTGCTCTTTTCCATCCAATTCTATGGCAAGTATTGGCAATTCGCTTCTGCCTTGTTTTTCGTATACAACAAAATCAAAACGTCCCATGTAAAACAAGTCATCATAGGTTATGTTATCTCTGAATACCTGTGATATGGCAACCTCCTTGTGTATTACATATTTGCTCTGCGAAAGCCAGATATTTTCAAGAGCATGGGTTAAATTTTCAAGAAACGCATTTTCTGTAGCCGTCGAGAACGGCTGTATTCCCAGTGCTCGTGAGCTTATATGCTTTTCAGTAATTTTTGAGTGGCCATTGGTCTTTACATACTGCGCCAGCTCATACAAATCATCATCAGCTTGTCCCGCATGCAGTCTTTCCAGTTCTTTTCCGTTTGTGAGAAGTACCAGCTTCTCCTTTGCTCTGGATGTCGCAACATTTATGAGCTCCTTATTATTTTTAAGCCAGTTATATGTACCTGAGCTTGTCCTTTCAGAAATTGCTGTAGAAAACAGTACTACATCCTTCTCATCGCCCTGAAATGCATGAACCGTTCCACAGACAAGATTGCTCAGTTTATTCTGCTTTATTGCATTTTCAATCAATTGCTTTTGATTGACAAACGGCGTAATCACGGCAATGCTTTTATCTTTATTTAAAAGCGCATATTCCACCACTTCCTCAACCTCAGCCGGAGAAGTATTTTTTATCTGTGTGTTATCGCTTTTCACATCCATATAGACAAGCGGTTCAGGCTCCTTACTCTTTGACTGTATCTTGAGCTTTGAGTTATAGTATTTTTTATTGTTAAAACCTATTATTTCTTTATTGCATCTGTAGTGATTTCTCAGAAGCACCTCATCACTTACTGCATCACAGGCAAGATACGTTTTATAGATTGAATTTTCTCTGTAATCATACTCATCCGATACATGATACCTGCGACGAAGCTTTTTGTTTGTCAGTTCTCCAAGCAGAATAACCGGATTTAGCTGTTGCGGATCTCCCACTAGCATCAGTTTTTCTCCTCTGATTATAGGCACAAGTGAGATTGCCACATTACACTGACTTGCCTCATCCATAATTGTCATATCAAATAAAGGCTCAGGCTCACCTATTTTGTGCGCAGATATACATGTCGTTATGATTATAGGAAAAACTCGCTGAAGCTTTCTTACATTTTCAGATTTACGCATATATTTGTTAAACTCATTCACCAGCTTCTCTGGTGTCTCATCAGAATCCAGTATCTGTCTAAGCTCTTGGAATTTAGGTTCCTCGAGTGCCTTTATATACCGCGCAGACGTGTAAAACAGATACTGATAAAATTCATCCTCATTTCTATCCAGAAGCTGCATAGCATCAGTATCCGATATCTCACCGATAGCAGCTATCCTTTTATCAAGCTTCTGCATCTGATAGCCTTGCAGATCTGTCTGAAACGGCAATAGCTTCATAGTATTTTTCATATGTTCCTGATATTTCATCAGATGTGTAAGTGTCTCTTTTCTCTCCTTTAAATCCAGAATTTCCTCATATTCCTTTAGACGTGCAGACAAACGCTTTGCCCTGTCTATACGATCATCCTTCCGCTTATCAAGTGTAGAGGCAAAAATCTGCAATGACTGCACCTGTGTACGCAGCTCATTAATATATTTAATTGCCTCCATTACTTTTTCTGTATTCCCCAGGCGAAGCACCGGAAATGGGATTGTCTTCCCGCGATACTTCATGGATGAGAGCTTTTCAAAAACATTATCTATCGGGACATTATTATATGATGCAAACAGCACTGTAACATTATTAAAAAATGCTGTTACTATCGTGTTTATTATAGTATTTGTTTTGCCTGTGCCAGGTGGTCCCTGAATATATGCAAGAGGATATTTCATAGCATTGTTTATCGCAAGCAGCTGATCCAGATTTATATTTTTATTAATCAGTGCAATCGGATATGCCTTCGTCCTTCTTGGTCTCTCAAGAAGCTCTCCAAAAAAAGCCTTTATTGGATATGTCACATTATCAGCCTCAAACATATCCATAATTGCCTTATATTCTTCGTGCAGATTGAGAACCACGTCCATGCCAAGTCCAATAACATACGGCATATCATCTACTATGGATTTGTTGCCACCATGCTCAGTTATTGCATCCTTTATTTTTTCCAGATTTTTCTCAAAATCCTCCAAAAGCTCATATTCATCGGCATCTAAAAATTTCCTTGCATTTTCCTGTTTTCCATCTATAGAAAACTGCGTACACACTGTAATCTCCTCATCCGGTTTAAAAATATGATTTTTTACATCAAGATTTAGATTTCTATATGCAAGAACATAGAGTCCTTTATTAGTGTTTATACTCAGGACATTTATTGCCAGCCTCTTAACTTTTAATGATCCGCTTTTTCTTTTTTCCCGCGATGAAAAATACTGAAATTGAGCAACCACTTCCCTGAACTGCTGGTCTGTAAGCTGATACATACCACCGTTAATCCTATCTCTGTCAATGTAATGAATCAAGTCGTAATCTGTGATATACGGAGTCGTATCAAGCTTATTACATATCTCAAGATAATTTAGTATTTTTAAATTTGCTGAGCTGTCAAATATATTTTTATAACGCTCTGGATGCATCTCAATATCTTCAACAAGTATCTTGTTTTCAGGGCAGTATGTCCCCTCTATTATCTCAGTAGACAATATTGAATCGATAAATATTCTGTCATATTCTCCAATCGTAAGCTGTCCCAGATGAAGTCCATCAACCTTCATAGTTCGACTTCTCGGATCAATGTCTCTTATCCCTATCCAATATTTCGTCACCTGATCTGCCTTGTTTCGATATTCTATTTTCAGCCATTTACCCTCATGTATGGCTCTGAAAATATCCCTGCAAATTTGGTTCATACTGCCTCCCACAGCTCATTCCATCCTTCATAGCCCATCGATACAAAGTATCTAAACCATATGCGCCATGCATCATAAAACAAGCTGTCTTTGTTCTCCTCCGCCAATGTTACCAGGTCAGCACACCTTACTACATAGTCCTTATCCTTTGTGAAACGACCTGTTAATATGCCATTTTTGTATAGCTCATACAGATTTTCAAGGGCAGCCTTTGCTATTGCCAGGTCAAAATTATCGACTTTGCTTTCGTTGATTTCATTGAATTTAAGGCACTCCCTATAATTTTTTTCTATAACGTTATCTGATACTTTATTTTCCATATTATCACATTCATCCCTTTAGCACCATCTCATGCCACTCTTCTCCACCCCAGGTAGAGTCAGCAATTCCCAGATCCTGCAATCCAAACTTCTTATACATCTCCACCTTCTGCTCTAAGCATGTCAGAAACAGCTTTTTTCGCCCGTTTGCCTTTTCACGCTGGCTGTAGCGGTACACGAGCTCTCTGGCAAGGCCCTGTCCACGATACTCCGGCAGCACGTCAAGACCAAGAAGCATCACATTTTTACCGTTTTCATCGCATAAATCGATGTCTGTAAAGAACTCATCCCTGAACTTTTCCTCGTCTGTTGCCACACCATTTAAAAAGCCCGCCAGCTTACCGGTTGATTTGTCAATTGCCACGAGAAATAGCTGTGGTACCTTTGCAATTCTCTCTGTCATTGCCTTTGGAGAACATGCCTCATTTGGCGGGAAGCATATCTGCTCAATTGCTATTGCCTGTTCTACCTCGTCTGGGTGTATACTTCTAAATTCAAAATTGTCTGTCATTATTTTATACCTCATTTTTCTGTTTATCATATGTTTTATTACCGGCCACTCTCAAGCGTGAACAGTAAAATTTTTTGTATATGTATATAATACGTGTTTTTGCTGATATAATCAATAATCCCCCAAATACCAAAATCAGCCACAAAAGCATTTTACTGCTTTTACGACTGATTTACATTGAAAACTGACAAAAACCTCCTTTTTGCTTTAATGATAAACTTAAAGCGCAAAGGAGGTCAATGTTCATTTATGAATACTTACAATTAATTATTAAAGAACGATAATGCTTCCTTCAATCCATCAGACTCATTATTCATGTGTTCTGCCATTTCTGAAACTCCGTGCATCATCGCATTGAGCTCCTCGATATTGGCATTCATCTCTTCGGTTGCTGCGGCATTTGCTGCGCTGACGTCTGTCAGGCTGTTGCTGCTCTTCGTGATGTCATCGTTCAGCTCAATCATCGCAGTGACAAGCTCTTCGATTTCATCAGCTTTTTCTGCTGTCTTTTGAATCTGCTCATCAAGTGAGCCAAATTCATCGAGTACTGCCTTAATCTCTTCCTTCTGCTTGGCATTATCCTCGACGATGGTGCCGGATGCCTGAACACAATACCTGCACTCTTCAACCAGTGATGATATTATCTGCTTGATATTCTCAAGCTCCGTATTGGTATTGTCTGAAAGCACTCGAATCTCCTGTGCCACCACTGCGAAGCCTTTTCCTGCATCGCCGGCTCTGGCTGCTTCTATAGATGCATTGAGTGACAAAAGATTGGTTTCACTGGATATTTCCTCAATGACAGAGACAATATTGCTCACCTTGTCAACCGTAGTATTTACAGTTTCTATGCGTTTTGAAATTGCTGAGATACCCTCATCCATCTTGTGGCTGCTATCCTGCATGGATTTAATCTTGTCATTCATGATTTTACTGCTATCCTGCACTGCTACCGTCTGGTTTTTGATTTCATCAACAGAGGCATTAATGTCCTTTGTTTCATTGCTCATCTCCAGAAGATTTTCATTAATCTTGGAAATAGATGCTGCCATGCCTGTAGAGCCCTCTGCAACATCCTCGACTGCCTTGGATATCTCGTTATTTGCAGCAAGTGTCTGACTGCTTGTGTCATTGAGCTCATAGCTGTTTGATGACATCGTATCACTGGAATTTCTTATCTTTCCGACTATACTTCCAAGCGATTGTGTGAGCTCCTTCATCTTTTCTATAATCAGGCCTATCTCATCATTTGACTCCTTGACCACACTGAAATCTGCCTCAATATTACCATTGGCAACATCCTCAATTATTGTACTGACCTTTACAAGCGGTCTCATAAGCCTGCGTCCCATTATGAATGAGATAATAATTGCAATAAGCACAACAATAGCAATGATTCCAACGGCAACTCCTGTTACAGTAGTGATTCCTGCAAGTGCCTCAGATTCATCTGCTGTAAGCACAAGTATATTTTCATTGTTCAAAATCGTATATGCCGAATACTTTGTTGTTCCATTGAAATCATATTCTACAACAGTCGTGCCCGGTTTTTTGCCATCCTGAAGCTGTTGTACAACGCCTTTAATTACAGCATTCTCAACAGGCTGTCCAACCTTTTCCTTTGTTGGATGATAAAGCATTGTGCCATCATTCTTTACCACATAGACATATGAGCTGTCCATACCTTCGAGCTTTACATCGGAAAGACTCTTAGCGTATTCATCATAGTCTAAATCCTCTGTATCTGCATTGCTGATCTCATTCTCCACAATTTTTGATGTTGTATTGATAACATCTACCATGGTATGCTTTGTGCTGTCTGTAATTTGTTTTTTGGAGCTTTCAAGAATAAATACCATACAAATTACATTTGAAACTATAACAGCTAAAATCACCATTACTATGATTTTGGCTGCAAATGTACCCCTTTTTTTAGTTTTACTCTGTTCCATATGACCATCTCTCCTATCCTACTGCTACTCCTTTAGCTTAAAATTATAAGACAATATTACCATTTTTGGTGAAATTATACAATAGTTTATCAGTAAATAAAAAATTTATCTACATTTTGCCTTTGATTAATTTGTCGCGCAAATAGGGTTAATGTTCAATCATAAACAGTTATACTATCTATTCCACATTCTTTAGTGCCATGTCCATCGGGATTCTCTTTATTCTGCTGAAATCAAATACTGTCACTATCAGGTAACCGATGAGCACGAACGCAAACATCTTTACATAGCCGACAGGTGTCATATGGAATGAAAACCATCCGCTGAAGGTCTGAAGCATTATGCGCCATACAATGTCCATCACCTTTGCACCAAGCACTACGCTGATGATATCCGAGATGACCACCACAATTGATGTTGAGACCAGATAAAGACTTGCAATTTCTCTGTTGTCGTAGCCTAAAATCTTTGTCATCGATATGGCTGTCTCATTTTTCTCGATGATGAGCTTCGTGAGCAGATATATCATGACGGCTGAGAGCAGTATGCAAAGCACCTGGAAGTACTGCATGTATGAGCCCATGGAGTGGTCGAGCTGGTCTGCCATTTTGGTGATGTCGCGTATCGTGATTGTTGTCGCGATATTGCTCTCATCGATATCCTTTATCTTTGTATCCGACAAAAATCCGCTGAATCTGCCATCTGCAAAATCAAAGGTATCCGCGAAATACTCTATCGGCATAAACACCGCGATGCTCTGGGATTTATCGTAGGTTCCCTTCACCTTGAATTTGTATGTTTTTTTCTCGTACTGTGCATCAAGCTTTATTGTATCGCCCGGTTTTATACCATATTTATCTGCAAATGAGTCTGATATGTATACCTCGTTATCCTTAAGCGAATCCATGCCCTTAAGCTTTACGTATGCACTGTCTGTTTCCACTCCGTAGACTGACACCTCCTCGTCAAACTCATCTGTTCTCCTTAAGAGCGATGTCATGTCAAATTTCTCTGCGTCACTGTTGCCGGTTTCAAGCACGTTTCCGTCTGCATCGACATAGGATTTGAGTACGTACTGATATTTTGCAAACATCATACTGTCTGTATTTTTCTTGTAATAATCAAGTGTATCCGGCATGCCGACTGCCATCGCGAGCATTACCATGATGAAAAATATTCCCACAAAGAGTATCAGATAGTTTGCCACATTCTGGAACATGATTCGCAGTCTGAAACGGCTCATGAAGTTCCAGCGCGGAAGCCGCATTGCTTTTTTACGCTTTGTTTTCTTAAGGTCATGACGCAGAAACTGAAGCGGTGTGTGCTGTATCATGCGGATTATCACGATAAGATTTACAACCAGCATTATAATCACCGGAGCAAGCGTTGTTTTTATGAATGCACCCGGATTCCAGATTGTATGGTATGTCGGCAGGCTGTAGCTGTTGTAATACATGCCCACAACCACATCCTTGAATACCGTATAGCCCAGTATATTTCCTACTACTGCTGCCAGAAATGTCACAATGACAGGCATTGAAAGGTAATGCCTAATAAGCTCTCCCTTTGTGTAGCCCGACGCGCGAAGCGTGCCTATCGCTGATGATTCATTTGCTATCGTATTGCTTATGGTCACTGCAAAAATGAATGCGATTATCACAATAAGAATGTCTAAAAGCACTCCTCCCATGGCCTTGTCTGAGCCCATATCGTCCGTGGCAAAATTAATTGCCGGATTTGAGTAGCGCGGTGTGTAGTCCTCCACCTCATTGCCTGCTGCCATAACCTGTGACACCATCGCCTCCAGAAAGTCATCTGATTTTTCCTTCTGCTCTATGTCGTCAGCCGGCTCATCCTTGTATTTCCATGCATATGTATAGTGAATGCTCTTGTCCAGGCGCTCAAAGCCCTCCTTTGTCACCATTGCCACGTCAAACTTTATCGCATCAAACATCATATCAGTCTTCTTTTCATGCAGTGTGGAGTAATTGACATACGCTATGAGGCCCGATACCTTGAATTCTTTTCCGCTGACCTTTATCGTGTCACCGACCTTCATGCCCACGTTGTCTGCATGCATTCTGTCCACAGCGATTTCGTTCTCATTTTGTGGAAAAGAGCCCTCGATGAGACATGCGAGGTTGATATCCTCAGTCTTTGTGTATACACGGATGGTTCCGTCCTTTTTGCCATCTGCATCGTAGTCCTCAGTCTCATTGCGATAAAAATTCTCGTAGAGCGTGACAGGAGTTTTGCTGCTACCGCTGTCTTTTTCGTCTGGAGCTGTTTTTACCTCGCCTGACTCGATAGCCGTAACAAGCTCGCTGTCCGCCTTATCCTTAAGCTCAAAATGTCCATCCTCCTGCTTGTATTTACTTACCCCCTCATCCGCAGAGGTGAGCATACTGTCGTTTGCCACATACATTCCGGATACAAAGCCTATTGTCAGCACGAGGAAAAGAAATACAACGAGATATTTCTTCCAGTCACCGATAATTTCCTTTGGTATACGCTTTATCAGAGGATTTTTTATCTTTTTCCTGCTCATAGGTCAAATTCTCCTTACCACTCAAGCTCTTCGGCCGAAACCTTATTTGTATTGATATCGTTGTGGCGCACGGCTCCGTCTCGTAGCTTTATCACATGGTCCGCCATGTTTTTGATGGCCTCATTGTGTGTGACCATGATGATTGTGTTGCCGTACTTTTTGTTTACATCCTCTATGAGCTTCAAAATCTCCTTTGAGGTGTTGTAATCAAGCGCTCCTGTAGGCTCATCGCAGAGCAGTATATCAGGATTTTTCACGATTGCACGCCCTATTGACACACGCTGCTGCTGTCCGCCGGATAGCTGGTTTGGAAGCTTGTAGCGGTGCTCGTAAAGCCCCAACGTGTGAAGCAGCTCATCGATATCCAGTGCGTTGTCAGACAGGTATGCGCCCACCTCGATATTTTCCTTTACATTCAGATTGGCAATCAGGTTGTACATCTGAAATACATATCCCAGATGCTTTCTGCGGTACTGCGTGAGCTTTTTCTCGCTCATATCCTTCAGCTTGTCACCATTTATGCTGATATATCCCGAATCGGCGCTATCGATGCCTCCGATGATATTGAGCAGTGTAGACTTTCCTGAGCCTGACGGTCCGAGCAGCACACAGAATTCACCCTTTGCCACAGAAAAATTCATGCCTCGCAGCACCTCCTGGCGCGTCTCGCCGCTTCCGAAGCCCTTTTTCAAATCCACTATTTCTAAGAACTTTCTCTCTTCTTCTGACATATGATATCCTCTCTTTCAACATTTCAAATTACATTTACCTTATATAAGGTTATACGTTTAAAAAAAATTATTGGTCAGATTATACTTACTGTAGTTACCTGTTATTTATGCATGTTAGTGTTGTCTAACTTCATACAATAAGAGTAACGCTATTCTGCCTTTCTTGTCAATAAAAATTTTATAATCAGTTTGGTAAAACCTCTTTTTATTTTCTGACCGGATTAACAGCTTCGAGGCGTATGCATAATATAAATTAAATCTGTTTTTACGGAGATATGAATTTTTATGTGTGGTATTGCCGGATTCTGTAATTTTAAAGAAGACTTTGAAGAGAACACCGATTACTGGAACTTTCGTCTTGAGAAGATGCGTGCTGTGCTCGCCCACCGCGGCAACGATGCCAGAGGACGCTACCTTAAAAAGCATATTGGTCTGTCGCACAGCCGTCTGGCCATCCGTGATATCCTGTGCGGCGACCAGCCCATGACGCGCACCCACAACGGCTATGATTACACAATCTGCTATAACGGAGAAATTTACAACACAGATGAGCTGATTCCCGAGCTGTCCGAAAACGGCTTTGTATGCTCCACAACCTCAGACACAGAGGTTATTCTGTACGCCTACATCCATTGGGGCGCTGATTTTGTCAATCGCTTAAACGGCATTTTTGCATTTGCCATATGGGATGCGGCTAAAAGCAGGCTGATTTTATACCGCGACCGAGTGGGTGTCAAACCGCTTTTTTATGCCATCCGAGGGGATTCTCTGGTGTTTGGCTCCGAGCCAAAGGCCTGCTTTGCGCACCCTGCAGTAAAGCCTGAGCTTGACAAACAGGGCTTGCAGGAGCTTCTTGCTATCGGGCCTGCACACACGAGCGGGCTTTCCCTGTTTAAGGATTTGTTTGAGGTTTTGCCGGGACACTTTATGATTTACTCCAGGGATGGGCTGCATGATGAAACCTACTGGGAGCTTACAAGCCGGGAACACACCGAGAGCTATCGGGATACCGTTGCCCATACGCGTTTTCTGGTGGAGGATGCTATAAAAAGGCAGATGGTTTCCGATGTGCCGGTATGTACTTTTCTGTCAGGCGGCATCGATTCAAGCATCGTGACCGCCATCGCCGCAAACTATATGAACACACGCGGTAAAACGCTCAACACTTTTTCCTTCGACTTTAAGGACAATGACAGGTATTTTAAGGCAAACGCCTTTCAACCGGAGAGGGATCTGCCCTATGTCAATCGTATGCTTGAGGAGTATGAGACAGCCCACTCCTATCTCGAGTGTGATGAGAACTCTCTCTTCAAGGCGCTCTTTGCCGCAGTCGATGCAAAGGATATGCCCGGCATGACCGATGTGGACTCGTCACTTTTATATTTCTGCAGCCTCGTCAGCCGAAAAAACAAGGTAGCTCTTACCGGTGAGTGTGCTGATGAAATCTTTGGCGGATATCCGTGGTTTTACCGCAAAGAGCTGCTGGAAAGATATGGCTTCCCATGGTCATCGGATGTCGCTCCACGCCTTGCTCTTTTGCGCGATGATGTGGGTTTGGAGCTTGATTTATCCGGTTATCAGGCTTTTCGATATGAGGAGTCGAGGTCAAAAGCACCTCTCCTTTACGGCGAGGCCGGTGAGGACGAAAGCCGCCGCATAATAGGTTATCTCAATATCAAATGGTTCATGCAGACGCTTCTTGACCGCATGGATCGCACCAGCATGTACTCCGAGCTTGAGGCCCGTGTACCTTTTGCCGACCATCGTATCATTGAGTATGTCTTTAATGTGCCTTGGCATATGAAATATCAAAACGGTGTGGAAAAGACTCTGCTTCGCGATGCTTTTTCAGATGTCCTGCCGCCTGAGCTTTTGCACAGAAAAAAGAGCCCATATCCAAAGACTTATCATCCCGGATATGAAGCTCTCCTTATAAAGGGAATGGAGGAGATATTAGACTCCCCTAACGCCCCTGTGCGCACTCTCATTGACGCTGACAAAACGCGCGAATTTTTAAAGGCACCGGCAGAATACGGCAGTCCGTGGTTTGGCCAGCTCATGGCAGGTCCGCAGCTTATCGCATATTTCATCCAGATTAATTACTGGATGGAGAAGTATCAGCTGTCTGCCTAATGCTCATCCATGACTAATTGACCTTGCGCTCTATATCAATGATGTTATTCTCTATGATATTGTTTTCTGTAATGTTGTTATCTATGCTCTCTGCCGAAGAGGTGCTTTCACTATTCTGCTCTTTCGGTGTAAATCTTCTCACCTTATCCATGAGCTGAGTCTTCTTCAGCTCATGCTTAAGCTCAACACGCTCACTCTTCTGCTGTCGTTTTTTCTCCTTAAGCTCGTACCTGGCCTGCTTCTTTGCTAGCTTATTCTGCCTCTTCTGCTCCTTTATGGCAGCCTTTGTCTCTCTTTTGGCCTGCTTTGCCGCAAGCTTTGCTTCTTTTGCTTCGTTCTTTATGCGGCTCTTTTTATTTTTCTTTACGCTCTTTTTGGCAACCTTATGTAATTCCTTGAGGTCTGACTTTGCAGCCTTTATATTTTTTCTGTCCTTGCGGTATGGATTGTGCACAAAGTATCCCACAGTGCCTATCATCATAAAAAGCAGTGCCAGTGCCTCTCCCACCATCGTGACATACTCCAGATACTGCGGATACAGCTTGTAGCCTGCCAGCTCCACCGCTATCAGGATAAGCGGAATGAAAAACAGTATATTCTTTCGCTTTTGGGACAATAACGCTCCCTCCGCACCTACACACATGAGTACATACAGGCACAGCTGCGAAGTCGGTCCATAGGCATATGCCACAATCGCAGCCATTATCACTGATATGCAAAACACTATGAATGCTTCTCCACGGAACAGGGCATTCCTGTACTCTTTTATGCCCTCCAGCTTGTCTACCGATATGCCATGCAGTGAATATACCTGGTCTGTGATGTCCTCCATGCAGTCCTCATGGTATCGCTTCAGCTCCCTGTTGCTGTTTATATCAGCATCTATGGATCGTCTGCGCTCTGTAAGCAGCTTCTGCTCCTCCATGATCTTCTCCCAGGCCTCATCCTCTGCCTCACGCTGAAGCTTCACCTGCTCGTGAATCCACTCGGCCCGCTGAATGCGCTCGCTCTCCTGCGGTATAACCACCTGCTGCGCGTCAACTGTCTGCTGTGGTGTTTGAGTCTCCTGCGCCATGCTGTTATTTTCATTATTTATCATTCCGGTTTTCTGCCTCTTTCTTCCAGACATTTTCTTTTCCTCTTGCAATTGTTATTTACTGCTATATATCTCTATTAAAGCATATTTTAGCGGATTTTTCCATAATAATAGAAAATATATAATCGTAAATATCGCAAACGAGTGGTACAGCACACAGGACGGCGGTGCATGGGAAAAGGTCTCTATCAGTGAATTGTATATTCCTATTTTCTTAATTCTGCAAGCTGGAAGTTAGCTCTGTTTTTTTAATAAGCGTTGTTTAAATGCTCTGACTTTCAATCCGTATTTACTTAAAAATCCTAATCCTACTAATAACATACCAATACCAGCCCCCTGTGCAAAATCCACACAATTTCTAATAATTTGATTATCATAAAGACTTGTGCGTTCAACAATCAAATATGCGAATATAAGAAGAAATCCGATTGCATTACAGATTCGTACACGCTTGTTGTTACGTTCGGCTTCCGTGTTGGTGTAATCTACCGCCTTAAGTACTGTTTCTTCCTTTTCTTTGTTCATGTTCTCGCTCTTCCTTTCACCATCAAGTATTTCTCGAAGTTCAACTTCATAGAAATCAGATAACTCAATCAGTATGTCCAAATCCGGCATATTATTTCCATTTTCCCATCGGGACACCGTTCTGTTCGATACTTGAACTATTTCAGCAAGCTGTTCCTGCGTAAGCTCTTTTTCCTTTCGAAGCTCCTTAAGAAACACTCCTATTTTTTTCTGATCCATTTTGTAATTGTTCCTCCTCTGGTGTCACTATATAAAATGTCACAGCAAATAAACACGACACAAAGCGAGAAATGCCCTGTTTTTCTGCCAGACATACCTTGTCTACCTCTCAAATTCAACTTTATTCAGCTCGATCAACTTTGATTTGTCTATACATTGTTACAACTATCCAAAGCGAAGATACAGAACATATCCAATCACTAAGACTATAGGAACAGAACACACTATGCACAGGACTGAACATATTTTTCCTAGAAACTTCAGCTTTTTATTCTCCAGTTCTTTTCCTTTTTTCATGAGGACAATTGCTGCAACGAGCGATACGAGCATAAATACAAATAAACCTATAAAGAACCACCAAAACAATATAATTGCAGGTGCATTTTCCATAATACATACCTCCCAAGTCTATAATCCAATCCAGCGAACAAATAATTTTCAAAAATATTTGAACTATTTCAGCATCAATGCTATTATAATTATACAAAGGGAAGCACCCACTCCAAAGGTGGATGCTCCGAGTTTAGACGATTAATTGTCCTTACGGACGACGCCTATCCTGTGGGTCAGACAGGATAGGCATTTTTATTTGCGCTTGTTTCATTTCATTTTTTCCAAAAAGCCTGCAAGAAAGTGGATTAAGCGATTTTAACTTTCCCTGTGCAATCTGAATAATCATTTCATTTGTCATAATAATCCTCTTCATAATTATAAAAATTCTTCATTGTTTATCCAAACTGGAATGGAATAACAATATTAAGCAGGAATGCAAAAACTATACTGATTGTTCCCATTATCGCAGAACTCTTCAATGTGTCTCTCCTCAAAACAATAAATCCAATAATAAAGACTATCACTTCCAAAACAGACCGTGCACTAAAATATCCGACTCCATATACAAAGCACATATTGAACAATACTGCCAAAATCAGAGCCGACAGTATAAATGCCAGTTTGCTTTTCCCTCTTGCATACCAGCAGACAAAAGCCAATAATGGAGAAACAGCTGTAAATCCAAACCAAATAATAGCATAACTTCTTGGGAAAAATCCTGCAATATAGTTTGAATACAAATAGTAGCTTGCAACCATACCAACAAAGAATACAAAAACATTGATGCTTGCTCTTATTGCAGAATTGCTATAAATAGAAATACACAGTGCAATCAATACCCAGATTGCAAAACGCCCAAGAAAATTACCAATATCTAAGGCTCCATTTATTGCCATAAGCACACTTGGAAGTTCAGCTTGACGAAAATCCAGATATTTTGAAAAAGATCCCAAAGCTATTCCGAGAAACAATAGGGCTATGGTATTTATAAGTTTTCTATTATTGGATATTGGATTTTCTGCATTCCTTATATCATTCAAAAAATTTATCATAATTACCCTCATCAAATTTCGATTCTACAGTTCGGCAAACTGGATTTTACTTTTTATAACTTTTTCATCATCCATAAGGCATCAGCATAGGTTGCATCTG